>HLSNC_1000066_pt1 | contig 156900 bp, 95 predicted proteins | sample HotLakmetagenome_2_FD_14041 | JGI IMG/M metagenome (IMG submission 14041)
GCATGTACTGAGCAAAAATGAACCCTACAAAGGATTTAAGGGGGTAATGACCCCAATTCGTCATCAACACTACTGGCCCCAATCCATAAGCCCGCGTACATAAGAGGACCGATGAGTCCGAACCGGCTTGATTGATACATGGATTGTTGGTCTGATACAAGATCTGGGATCGAACGGGAGTACAACGGCTCCCGTCAGTGGTAGGCATGGTATACCGCCAAGCCCGCAAAGATGTTTAGACGCCAGTAGCGTTACATGAGGATCAGAAACAGACCGCCGGAAGTTCGTTGACGATACTACTAACAACCTTGAATACATCCGTTACAATCTACGGACAGGCATTCGTTTGTCCTGTTGACTTTATCCTATTAATAAAGATGTTATGTAACAGCCAGACAGAGGTGCCAATGTAATAACCTTTTTGAGCATTTCGTTTATTTCGTTTATATTTGATGTACACCCTAAACCTGTTTCGATTATGGCAATATTTGCAAAACCTAAGAGGCTTCCGGCTCTACGACGCCAAGCCGAACAAACGCTCAAATCGTTGAAAAGATCACGTTCTTCTAAAGGCTCTGTGTACCTCACGGTATCCAGTGATAGTTCGCCCATTTCTATTCCTTCTGACGCGGTTTTTTACCTCGAGCAGATTCTGGAGCATATGGCCAAAGGCCAACAAGTCGAAATTGTTTCCGGTTCTCAAATGATGACTACCCAGCAAGCGGCCGATTTTATGAATGTTTCACGTCCCTACGTTGTAAAGCTGATGGAAACGGGTGAACTTCCTTTCACCAAAGTAGGAACACACAGGCGTATTGCTTTTAAAGACTTGGATACCTACCAAACTGCCCAAAAAAAGAGAGCTCGAAAAGCGCTCCAAAAACTAGCCGATCAAGCACAAGAACTAGATATGGGTTATTAATATGGCAGATGTTGCCGTACTCGATGCCAATGTGCTGTATCCGGCGCCCGTGAGAGATCTATTGTTACACCTGGCCTCAGAAGAGTTGTACCATCCAAAGTGGTCCGATACGATACAGCAGGAGTGGATACGAAGTTTGCTGGCAAAGCGACCCGATATAAAGAAGTCAAGCTTGACAAATACTCGTGAATGGATGGAAATGGTTTATCCTAAAGCTCAAGATCGACGATACGGATTGCCAAAAACACCCATTAGCTTGCCCGATAAGGATGATATTCACGTCGTTGAGACGGCAATAAGTTCCGGCGCAAACTACATCATCACCTTTAATCTCAAAGATTATCCTACCAAGGAACTCGCAAAGTATGGAATTCAGGCGATTCACCCCGATGATTTTATCTGTTATCTGATAGACTTAGTGCCTGATGAAGTTCTCAATGCATTTAATGCGCAAGTAACAAGTTTGAGAAAACCACCAAAAACGGCTGATGAAGTTTTGTCTGCACTCAAAAAGTGCGACTTGCCCAAGACGGTGTTAGAGTTGAGACGCCTCAGTCGTAGTAATTATGATGTTAGCTATTAAGCAAACGCTCAGACTTAGGCTTGAATAGTTGAAGTGGAGAGGTTGCATACGAAAAACAGGTGCATTGACTAAACATTTAACACCATATTACTTTATTTATCTAATAATAACAAAATAAATATATGCTACTGTTGAATTTTTTATTAAAACAGTGTCAGAAAACGGTTATTCTGTCGTTTAGCTATCAATAAACCGCGTTTTTAGGGGTTGCTCCGTTGGCCTGGCATACTATTTGAAATACTCACCCTGAATTGGGAATTAGCTGAAAATTCAATACGCAACCTGTCTTGCATTTCGCTTCAGAATGTGCGTATATTTGACTCTTGCTGAAAACAGCAACTTTGACCTATTGCCGAAGTGGTGGAATTGGTAGACGCGCACGTTTCAGGGGCGTGTGAGGGCAACCTCGTGTGGGTTCGAGTCCCACCTTCGGCACATTTGTGGGTAAAAAGGCTTTGTAACACAACAAGTTACAGAGCCTTTTTTGTTTGGGTACAAATAAAGGTACCCGTAAACGGATGCAAACGCTGCTTCCCCCTGCGTCATATCCGGAAACCACATTCTCTTGAGGGTTTTCGGTACCGATACCCCCCTAAAGGTCGACCACCCGCGCCGGTCGACCGCTTTTACGGGTGATATACCCTGCCAGCAGTCCGGCCTCGTCTTCATCGTTGTACCGTCCGGTGCGAAGCACATACCCTCCGTCAACCGCCTCAAGACGCACCTGGTCCAGCCCGGCACGCATCCAGCCCATACCCGCACGCCTCGCCGCTTCAAGCTGATCAAAACGACCCAGTTCCAGCGTGTAGGCAGGTTCGTCCGCATTGAAATCCGGCGCGTTGCCAAATACGCGGAAGTCGGTGAGGTGGTGCAGGGTCACAAAGATATTCTGCGCGCTGCCACGCTCCTGTTCAATCTGATTCACGCCATCACGAAATGTGCTGTACCTACCGGTACCCACCAGCCAGCGGATTCGCAACCCCTCCCTGTACTGGGGCATGAGCGTGACCGAATCCTCTCCTTCGCGCTCAACCCAAATCCGATAGTTGCGTCCGGCTGCTGCACCGGTGTTGGTGGTGATGCGCACCTCGAAGTAATAGCGGTCGGTGTCATCCCAGGGGATGGTCTCTGCCGACCGGCCATCGTCTATAAGCTGTATGGACGTCCCGGCGCTCCCTGCGGTCCCGGCGTCCTGCGGCAATGAAGTGCCCTCTTCCTGAAGAGTGGGCGCACTATTACCCGTGGATAACGAGTTGGCAGTACGGGCCGTTTCGGTGGTGGCGTCTGTGGTTGCACCTACTTGATCTGCTTCTGAGGTATCGGTCGCACCCATGGTTTCGGTGGGGTTGTCTGTGGCTTCTTCCCTGCTTTCTGATAGATTCTCTTCATCAGGTTCGCGAACAGAGGCACCACCTGGCGGCGAGGAATTTTCAGCGGCGACAGTGGCTGTGTCAGAAGGGTTGGGCGATAAGGCAGCCAGGCCGGTTGTGTCAGGCGGGACCGTTACAAAAAGGGAGTCGGCTGTGCGGGCGGGTGCGGGCACGGCCCCGTCGGGTCGATTGAACATGAACGCTGCATAGGCACGGTTCAGATCGGTTCCGGTACTGTGTTTCATCTGATTGAAACCGGCGGCGGATGATAACAGGGTTGCCACGATCAACGCCACGATCGCCATTCCCGCACGGTTCTTTGGATGATCAACCGGCGCCGAAGACCGTTCGGATGCGCCACCCTTCCCGTCATATGGTCGGTCGGAACCCGGTCCGGTGGCCATGGCGGCAGTGCGAGGAGAGGACGAAGTCCCGGGACCCTGCCGGGCGACTGATTTTGATGCATCGCTTTTTGATGCACTGGCGGTTGCCGGCCCATCGACCGGGTCGGGAAGGCAAAGCAAGGCGATGCCCATGACCATCAACGGTATGTTCAGCAGGGCAAGGCTCCGATCGGGCGATTGGGCCCCGAGATACAGGGCTACAAACGGCAGAGCGGCGGCAATCAGTAACGCGGGACGCCGATAGGTCAGCAGTACGAGGGCAATGGCGAACGGAAGCACCGTGAGGAATTGTCGTCCTGCCATATCCTGCATTACACCCGCCTCGGGTGGGGGCAACAGCAGCGCCTGGATTTCGGCACCGGTCAGGGCGCCGGTGAGTGCACTCAGGCCGATATAGACGGCACCCAGTCCCAAAGGCAGCCCCGGAACCAGCAGGGTTTCCCACACGGCCTTGCGGATTTCCTCACGGCGGACCTCCGGGTCCGGAGCAGCATCTTTCAGTCGGGCATACAAGACCACCGGCCAGGTAAGCAGAATGAGCGGCAAAAAGGCCAGATCGGTGAACACGAGACCGGTTACGGCCACGGCAATCAGCGCCATCAGGGAATCGGAACGCCGGTACATATACCCTCGCATCGACCATACATAGACCAGCACGCCCAAAGCCGAAAGGTACCAGGAGGCCCCGGATGCAGCGCTCATGACCACCAGAGGATGCAGCAGAAAAGCACCCATCGCCAGCATGGTATAGCTCTTAGCCACCCTGCTTCGCTCCAGCAACAAATACAGGGCTGCGGCCAGGGTCAGGGTTCCCATCACGGAAGCCAGCACCGGGGCAAAACTACCGGCAAACGGATAGAGCAGCAGGATCATCTGATACGGTGTCACCGGCCAGGTGAGCAGCCATCCGGCCAGCATCCCGCCGCCATCGAAGGCGTAAACGGCCCGTTCCAGGAAAAAAGCCGCATCCACCGAACTGAAACCACGTTCCTGCAGCATGGACCCGATGAACAGGTAGATTACCGCCGCGGTCAGTCCAAGGACTCCCACGCCGGTGTGCCAGTAAAAGGAAGCCGATTTTTCGGAATAACGGGACATAGTCAGGCGTCTGTTTCCTTGTTGAACCGGAGTCGGACCCGGGCGTATTCAACCTCCGTACCGGTTCGGGTGTGCAGCAGGGAACCATCCATCCGACTCAGCAACGTGGCCGCGGTGAACATCGCCGTTGAAATACTGGCCGTATAGGGTTCGAGTTTGCGCGAAAGTACGTCCAGGATGGCAAAGATACTCTCCGGGTCGCCGGAGCTCAGACCGGTTCGGGACAGGGCAAAATGCACATCCACATACGGGTTCCCCACCTCCAGCACCACCTGAAACCGGGTTTCCCGGGTGGAGCGCAGCAGGGTTTCCACGATGCCGGTGAGCGCCCGGTGGAGTCCCTGAAGGTTGGCTGCGACCCAGATATTGGTTTCGGGCTGAATCAGTTCGAGGGTGACCTCGCGCGAGGCCGCCAGGTCCTGCATGGAACCCAGCACGCTGTGCAGGGTATCGCTGAGGCTCAGCGGACTGGTAGTCAGCGGCTCGGCGCCGCCGCCCTGGTTGAACAAGTCGGCAAAGGCGGTATGACGGAATTTCCGCGGTTTGGATGGGGTAGCTGCTGCATCTCCATCAGCTGATCCGAAGGATTCACCCGAATCGTCGGCGGATTGCGGCGGTTCCGCATCCGCAGCGCTGTCCGGGAATAAGGCCGGTCTGCTGGCCGGTACCCGTCGGGGTTTCGTTTCCCGGGGATCGGATGTACCGGCGTTGGAAGAACCTGGGTCAGGAATTGAAACAGAGGATCCGGGGGGGACTGCCCCCGGGGAGGCGACCACTCCGGGGGATCTGTCACGGACCGCGCCCGGGGTTTCATCGTCCGAAGTGCGTTGCAGATAGGCCTCGGCAGTTACTTCAGGGGCGCCGGCGTCCCGGGATGATTGCACAGCCGGCTGAGCCACTTCGGGTTCATCGGGTTGCTCCACGCGGATGACCGGGGTGCTGCGCTGTCGGGCGAGTCGCTTTTGCAGGGGCACCCAGCCCGCAGGCAGGAGCACCGCTGCCGTGAGGGAAGCCAGGTAGAATCCGCCTCCCTGCATTAAAAAGGTACCCAATTCCAGGGTCGGGACGGCGTAGATGGTAATCAGGGTCACCATCAGACCGGCCACCCATTGCCATAGCGACTGCTGCTGGGCCCAGTTCACGGCCAGCGGAGCTGCCAGGGTCGCAAAAGCGGCCATCGACCAGTACAGGTTCACGGGGAGTTCGGGGACCAGGATCCATGCCGTACATGCGTGCATGAGCGTTACCAGCAGCGCAGCGTGAACCGGCAGGTAACGAAGCGGTCCTTTCTCATCTACCGTGTACAGTACCAGCCATACCAGTCCGACGAAAACCACCCGCGATCCGGCCAGCATCAGCATTTTTTCGCCCGCATAGAGCACGTCAAACAAGGAAGCCAGCAGAAAGAGCGCGGTAAATCCATTCACGAATAGCTGAATGGCCATTCCGGCATATTTTTCCGAGTCCGGAATCAGGTGTCGGGGTTCCGCCAGGGGAACCTCGGGGATGGGATCTTGTTTTCCGCCGGGTGAAGCGCTGCTCCGCCCCGGTTTGCGGCTTGCAGTTCCTTCCCGGCTGCCTGCAGCGGCGGCGGATGCGGAGGTACCCTGAGGCGTTGCTTTACCTGCGGAAACATCGTCCGGTGACGGTTTTCGGGCAGATACGGCCTTATCCGGCGTGCCTGGTCCGGTGCCACGGGGCACAGACCGACCCGACGTTCCGGCAGACGGTGTTCCGAATCGGGAAGGCTGGTCTGGCTGATGACGTTCAGAATCTGGTTTCACGTGAGATGCTGATAAATGGATCGACTTTATTCTGTACCGGTATCGCGCAAATACCATACCACAAGATAGGGTTTCCGCGATGAATCCTATGCTTTTTTCCGGTCTATTTACCCGGACAGCAGATCATCTTCAATCTCCAGCACCATATACCAGGCCATCTCCTTACTGTCATAAACGATATCAAAAAAACGCCCCTCCCGGGTCTGCACCACAAAATGAACATGGCGGGTGTCCCCCACCCGTTCGGTATAGGTACGCCGTATCTGTGCGACAACATGGGTGTGGCCCTGCCGGGTCAGGAAGCGGTGGGGTGTGATACGCCGTTTTTGCCGGGTGGTGGTAAACGAGGCAAAGGAAGCGATAACATTGATTTTATCAGGCTCTGATTTCTGCATAAAGTTGGTAGAACCGGCTCAGGAGTTTCGGTCGAAAAAGTGGGTATGCCCTTTGACATCGTGCTGTTTGGCCGCCGGCAGGATGGTGTCAAGGCCGAACCGGTTGTTGATATGGTCGATGGCCTGATAAAGCCCGGCAATTTTTTCATCTTCCCGGAAGAACAGGTCGGTCTGGTTGCCTTCGGTCAGCTCAATCGTGTGCAGGCCGATGCCCCGGATTTTGTGTCCTTCCCGCAGAAATTTGTGCAACAGGGGCATGGCCGTGTGAAGACAGGCCTGCTGCACATAATCATCCAGGTTGGTATAGCCCGGGGTGTTGAACACGAAGGATATCCCCTTCCAGTCCACATCCTGAAACCGGATATATCCGGCAAACTTGACCGCTTTACGACGATACCCGCGCATGCGGTAACACAGCTGGCTCACGGCCTTGGTAATCTCCCCCTCCACGGCCACCGGATCGTCGGTCCAGTCGGAGAAGGTGTGCATGTAACTAACTTCCTTAGGCGTATGCAGCGTGGTGTCCATAACCCGGGCGCGGTCCTGCCCGGCTACCGTCTCGTAGAGCATCTTCCCGAAATACGCCCCGAACAGATCCGCAAACACCCCCTTCCCCCGGTCGATGGCATCGCCGATGGTCTGCAGCCCGCGCGACTGCAACTTGGCATACCTCCTGCTGCCTATACCCCAAACCTCTTTCAGCGGCAGCCCATACAGCCGCTCCCGGGCCTGTTCTTCATCGAAAATACAGGTAAGTCCGTTGGGTTTGTGCAAATCGGAGGCCAGCTTGGCATAGGTCTTCGAGTACGATACCCCCACCGAGCACAACAGTCCGGTACTGCCATAGACCTCGTTTTTCAGGCGCATCGCCATGGCTTCGGTCTCCCCGCGCGGACGTTTGAGCATGAAGGTAATGTCCAGAAAGAACTCATCCATGGAATACCCCTCCACATCCGGGGCGTAGCGCTCCAGAATGGCGCGGATGTCCCGGGATATGGCCTGGTACTTCTCGTAGTGCACCTGCATGAACAGGATGTACGGACAAATCTGCGTGGCTTCGAAGGCGCTCATCGCGGTTTTGATGCCCAGCTTGCGGGCTTCGTAGCTGGAGGTGGCCACAATCCCCCGCGGCGTACCATCCTCCTTACGCCACCCTCCCACAATCACGGGCATGCCGAACAATCCGTAGGAGACCTGCTCTACCTGGGCATAGAAACAGTTCATATCCAGATGCAGGTACAGGCGCGGACGCATACTCCGGTGCTGCTGGTCGGCAGCGATGGTGTTGTACAGCGTAATGCGATGTACGTTTCGGTTAAGATCGTAGGCGGTGTTCATTTTGCACATATTTTATACATATACAAATGTGCAAAATTTTCCGGCCATGAGCAATGCCGAACTTGTCTGAATTGCAAAAAAAATGGGACCGGTTGCCGGGCGCTCAATCCCGCTTCCGGGCAGTATATGCGCTGTCATGAACCCGGAAAAAACCCGCCACGGTCACGGATACACACCCCCCCAGGCACAGGCACAAAAAAAATGGGACCGGTTACCGGACCGCATCAGCCACGGTCACGGATACACAACCCGCCCCAGGCACGGGCACAAAAAAAAAGTCCCGCCCCGGCACAGGGCCGAAGCGGGACTTTTACGGAGTCAGCAAAAGGTCTTACTTGATCAGCATCATCTTGGAGGTCTCCACGAAATTGCCGGCCTGCAGGCGGTACATATACGTTCCGCTCGACAGGTTCGAGGCATCAAAGGTGGCGGTATGGGTTCCGGCACTCAGGGTTCCGTTCACCAGCACCGCTACCTGTCGACCCAGCATATCATAGACCGTCAGGGTCACATCCGAGGCCGCCGGAATGGCAAACTGGATGTTGGTAGTCGGGTTGAATGGATTCGGGAAGTTGCCTTTCAACTCAAATGTACCCGGCAACGCAGCCAAATCCGAGTCGATGCTGGTACCTACAGGCAGGGTCAGCGTAGTACCGTCAGCAAGCACCACCAGGATTTCGAAGGCTTCACCGTCGTTGTTCCCGGCCGGAGACAGAAAACCTGACGCCAGAGCCAGCACCGCCTGATCGGCCAGGCTGGATACATCCAGAGTGTAGGTACCCACTACCGCATTACCATCGCCCGCAGCCGTCACGTCAACCACGTACTCATCGGCAGCAACGCTCAGGTAGTCCGACACCTCGCCATACCCTAGGTTACCGGCCAGCACAGCTCCGCCTGCGGTCAGACGCAGATCTACGGAAGGCGCATCGGTGGCACCATGCCATACGCGAAATTCTACATTGCCGGCTGTTTCGGCCTGGTCACGGGCCTCAATCAGCGCAAAGACGTTAAAATCGGTTTCTGCACCATCAGGGTTGGCGGCAAAGTCGCCGGGAGTCAGCACCCCATTGGCAACCAGGTGCCAGAGTTCACCTTCGCCAAGCGCTACCTCGAAAGTGGCGATGGCATCATCGATGCTCTCACTGCCGGGAGCGGCGAAGGAAATGTAATGGGAGAGTCCGGCGGGCAGTTCCAGAAACGGCGTTGCAGCACGGAAAGGGAAATCGGTGGCGAAGAGCGCTCCGTTCAGGTATACATCTACCTCTGCCACGCCCGGATCAGCAGCGTTGTGAATGACCTGAGCCGATGCGGTCAGGGCCGGAAGCAGGGCCGTGGTACCGTCGGAGAATACAGCCAGGAGTCCGAACTGCTCACCCCACTGATTGGCTTCAACATCCAGGAATCCGGAGGCCAGAACCGTTACAGCAGCACCGCCGGCAGCGCTCAGGTCGGCATCAAATGCCGCAGCGGTAAGGTCGGTACCGGCTACATTGACATCCAGAATATAGGCCGCCGGACCAACCGTGATGGTAGCTGCATCGGCATAGGAAGCATTGGGAACCAGGGTAACCGGAGCCGCAGCACGGGCATTGATGTCAACGGCGGGAGCATCGGTAGCACCATGGAACACATTGATGATAACATCGTCAGCACTGGCGGCTTCCTGGTCGACATCGGCAATGATTTCGAGGTTGAACGCGATGGAAAGCTCGTCAGGATTGGCGGAAAAGTCGTCCGGACTCAGCACGCCATTGGCTACAGCGATGTAGCTGGTATTGGCCGAAAGGGTAACCTGAAAATCGGCAATGATGTCGCCGGCACCGGTGCTGTTACCGGGTGCCACACCAATGGTGTACTCCACACCCGACTCCAGCTCGGTGAAGCCGGTGGCCTCACGAAACGCGAAATCGTCGAGCAGCAGGGTACCGTTCAGATAAATATCAACCTCCGCAGCGCCGGGATCAGCGGCGTTGTGGATAACCTGCAGGAATGCAGGACCGTCTCCTTCTACATCAGTAACACTTTGGGCTGTGGCCGCCAATGGCAGGGCCAGCACAGCCAGCACCGTTGCCAGGCCACGCATCTTCTCTGTAATAAACTTCATACAATCTCCTGAATAAAAATTTTGGATTGGTTAAGACAACGCCAGTTTGTTTTTGCGTTGATTGCCTTCTTAACACATCCAAAACCATCCCTGACTACACCGTTTACAACTGTTTACACAGTATTTGTTGAAACAGGTATTCGGGCTGCGTTCCGGCACGCCCCGTCCGTGGCGACAACCAGGCCGGCTCAAATCCATACAGGGTCTGCGGCTCCGGGTCATAAAAACAGAACCCAGCCGTTTGCGCGGAAGAAATCAGACCATTTTCAGGCGGCTAGTCGTCTTCGATGGGGAAGAACATGGTAAAGGTAGTGCCCGCGCCCAGTTTACTTTGTACCTCCACCCGGGCGCCCATCATGTCCAGGAAGCGTTTGGCGATGTGGAGCCCGATGCCGGCACCCTCGTACTTGCGGGTACTGCCGGTACTCTCCTGCTTGAACTCATCAAATATGCGGGGAAGGAAATCTTCACTGATACCAATACCGGTGTCTTTAACTTCCACCACAGCCCAGCGCATGCGATGCCCCTTCTCGGTTTCCGTGACCGTGTCTATCGTGATGGTCACCGAGCCTTTTTCGGTGAACTTAATCGCGTTTCCGATCACATTATTGAGCACCTGTCCGAGCAGACGCTGATCGAGCCGCAGCTGCTGGGGTTCGTTTTTGGCCAGGACCTTGATACGCAGACTTTTCTCCACGGCCAGGGTTGCCACCAGTCGGACCGCCTGCTGCACCTCGGTAGACAACTGCACGGTGTCTTCCACCATTTCAATACGGGTTGCCTCAATAAGGGCCAGATCCAGCACGGCATCCATGGTCTCCAGCAGGCGCAGTCCGCTGCGGGTAATATTGCGGATCATATGCAGATGCTGCTCGTCTTCCAGCTCCGACTCCAGGATAGAGGCAAATCCCAGGATACCGGTAAGCGGTGTGCGGATTTCATGGGAAATATTCGACAGAAATGTAGATTTCAGCCGGTTCATTTCCTCGGCCTTGTTCTTGGCCTGAACCAGCTCCATCTGATCGCGTTTGCGGTCGGTAATATCGCGGGCATTGAGCACCACACCGGAATCCATCCCTTCCACACGGAACAGGGAACCCACTACATCCAGAAATACATAGCCCTTCTGCTTGTGCAGAAACCGCAATTCCATGCTCAGGGCATGTGGCTCGGCAGCCTGCTGCAGCGACTCCAGAAATTCATCCAGCTTCTGCCGGCTGGGCTCGTCGAGGTGGCGGGCGATGTCGGTGCCGATCAGCTCCTCATCGGTGTAGCCAAGTACCCGGAAAGACGACGGACTCACGAAGTTAATCTCACCGTTTTCGCCCAGCAACGCGATAATATCATTGCTGTTTTGAATCAGCGAACGGAATTTGAGCTCACTCTGCTTGAGTTTCAGGCTCATCTCGTGCTTATAGACCGCCATTTCAATGGTGGTCTGAATTTCACGGTCGTTGAAGGGCTTGAGCAGGTATCCGAAAGGCTCGGTATGCTTGGCACGGTTGATGGTTTCACCATCACGATGAGCCGTGAGGTAAATATGCGGGATGTCGAACCGGCGATGCAGCTCCCCGGCGGTCTCAATACCGTCCATTTCTCCCTGGATGCGGATATCCATGAGAACCATATCCGGATGGTGCTGCTCCACAGCCTGCATCGCAGCAGTTCCGGAAGCCACCATATCCACAACTTCGTAACCGAACCGCTCCAGACGGTGGCGAAGATCCATAGCGACAATCCGCTCGTCTTCAACAATTAACAGACGTGTTTTTTTATCCATGCTTTTTATAACTCAAAATCACCGCCCCTATGATATATCAGGGACAGGTGCACACAAAAAACGGCTTTAAGCCTGTTGCCGCGCCTCCCCCGAAGCGTTGTCAGCAGCTAAACTCCACGTTGACCAAGTTCGTTTACAGCTCGGTTTAGTTAGTTTGCTATATTACTACAAATCTTCAGAAGTTACCGTTTTTCTTTCAATTTCTTAACCAAGGCAATCCATATGAAACCCGGACTACACAGAATCCTATTGGTTATCGGCAGTTTTGTATTAATATTTACTAATATTTCCGTATCGCAGTCTACAGCACCCCACAGCTACGATTCCCTGGAAGAAGCCCTGCAATCGGCCTCTATGTGGCGGGGAGAACCCGGCCCCCGGAATCTGATATGGATCGACGGCGGACAACGATACTCCTATTCCAGCAGAAATCCCGAAACCAGCCGCACGGAAATCCGCGCGTACACCCCGGAAACCGGCCGGGATGAACTCCTGCTGGACACGCAGTCCCTCACCTTCCCCGGCACCGACACCCCCTTCACCTACCGGAGCTTCCAATGGGCGGGCGACAGCGACCACATCCTGTTTGAAACCAACTTCCGCCCGGTCTACCGCCACAGCGGCATCAGCGATTTCTACTTCTATTCACGCAGTACCGGCACCCTGCAGCTGGTTGCCCGGGACGCGGGTACCGCCGAACTTTCCCCGGACGGCGGACGGGTCGGATTTGAACGCGAGGGCGACCTTTATATATACGAATTCGCCACCGACCAGACCATCCGCCTCACCCACGATGCTACCGAACACGTATTCAACGGCAGAACGGGCTGGGTCTACGAAGAAGAATTCATGATCACCCAGGCCTGGAAATGGTCGCCCGACGGACGCTACATCGCCTTCTGGCAGGAAGACGAGTCGCAGGTTCCCGTCTTTCAGATGACCAATTATGAAGGTCAGCACAGCGAATACGTACAAATCCGTTATCCCAAGGTGGGCGACACCAATCCTACGGTTCGCATTGGCGTAGTGGATGTGGTCACCGGCGAACGTACCTGGCTTGACACCGGCATGCCGGCCGACAGCTACATCCCCCGAATTTATTGGACCGCCGATGAGGGCACCCTCGCCGTAGTCCACCTCACCCGCAACCAGCGCGAGCTTCGCCTGTTTTTCTTCGATGCCGACAGCGGTGAGCGCCGGCTGGTCATGCAGGAAACCTCCGAGTACTGGATAGACATATTCAACTTTTTCGAGGGCATCCAGGAATTTTTCTTCTTCCCCGAGCAGAGTCGCGAGTTCTTCTGGCTGTCTGACCGCGACGGATACCGCCATCTGTACCGGTACAATTATGACGGGGAGCTGGTCAACCAGGTGACCCGGGGCGAGTGGGAAGTGACCTATATCCATGCCCTGGACGCCTCCGCCGGACACCTGTATTATTCCTCTACCCAGGCATCACCGCTGGAGCGGCATCTGTACCGGGTGAATCTGGATGGCAGCGAACCCCGGCAAATAACCCGGGATGCAGGTCGGCATAGTGCGGATGTATCCCCGGACGGGCGCTACTTCCTGCACAGCTGGTCGGCAGTGGATCAGCCGCGCCAGGTACACCTGCGCCGGACCGACGGAGAAATCCTGAAAACCTACGTGGATGGCAGCACCGTTCAGACCAACCTGGAGCAGCGTGCTTATTACCCGGCCACCCTGCACCGCTTCGAGACCAGTGATAGCATAAGCCTGGACATGATGATCATCCTGCCGGAGGGATTCGATGAAAACCAAACCTATCCGGTTGTCCTGGATATTTACGGCGGACCCGGCGCGCAGTCGGTCTACAATCAGTTCGAAACCAACATGTGGCGACAGTACCTGGCCAGTCAGGGGTTCATCGTAGCCAGTGTGAACAATCGTGGCAGCGGTGGCAGGGGACGCGATTTCGAGAAAGTGGTCTACCGGAATCTGGGCTGGTGGGAAGCCTTTGATTTCAACGAAACCGCCGCCTACCTGGCCTCCAAACCCTGGGTTGATGCCGACAATATGGCCATACGCGGTCACAGCTACGGCGGGTATATGGTGCTGTATACCCTCACCGCCTGGCCCGACCGTTTTCAAAAAGGCATCAGTGGTGCGCCGGTGAGCGACTGGAAACTGTACGACACCATCTACTCCGAGCGGTATATGGACGAGCTGGAGGCCAATCGCGACGGGTACCGGCAAAGTTCACCGACTACACGGGCCGACCAGCTGCAGGCCGAGTTGCTGCTGGTCCATTCCTCCATGGATGAAAACGTGCACGTACAACACACGTTCCAGTTCGCACGGGCGCTGATAGACAACCGTATTGACGCGCAGCTGCGCATTTTCCCGCCCGGCGCCCATGGGGTATCCTACAGCTGGGATTCCTACCTCTACCTCATGCAGCTCTACACCGATTTTCTGATGGAGTAACCGTCGGTCCATTTTTTCCGGCCGGGATTACAGCTTACGCTATCATCCGTAAAGCCTGACTTCAACCCCACCGCCAGTTTAAACATGGCCGATGGGGGAAGCAGGCCGGCCATCGGCGGCAACAAGGGCAGCTGTACGGCCTTGCACTCCGTGTAGATGCAACAAACTGGCATTAATCGGCAACTAACGCAGATTCTAACGTCATTTATAGTCTTTTTACACCGCTTCCGAAACCTTTTAGCTCGCGCGATGCTTACTTTTGTTGTAACAACAATTTCTACAAAAAGTACATTTTGCGCACATCACCTACACTCACACTACTTGCAGCCGGCTTGTCGGCTCTGATGGCCTGTTCCGGAGAAGAAGCATCCGACAACCGCGAACGCACCCGACCGGTGCCCTCCGTTGAAACCGTTGTAGCTCAATTTGGCAGCCTCCCGCTGGAAGAACGCATGAACGGCTCAGTGCGGGCGTTTAACCAGACCGATATCTACGCAGAAATAACCGCTCCGGTAATGGAAGTACTGGTCAGCAACGGCGATGCGGTGCAGGCTGGCCAGCCCCTGGTCCGGCTGCGGGACCTGGAAGCCCGCGAGCAGCTCAGTCAGGCGCGCTCCAGTCTGGAAATTGCCCGGGCTCAGCTGCAACAGACTCTGGCCCGGCTGGAAGCCCAGCGCAACCAGCTCAACCGACTGCAGCAACTCACCTCGCGCGACTTCCAGAGTCAGTCGGAACTGGAACAACTGCAGTCTGAAGTCAATGCCCTGGAAGCTACCCGCCAGCTGAACGAAGCTCAGGTACGTCAGGCCGAATCGGTAGTCAATGAACGGGAGAATCGCCTGGAAGTTACCACGGTCAAAGCCCCCATCAGCGGTATCGTAGGGCAACGTAATGCCGAGGTGGGCCAGCAGGTCAACTCCGGCACCATGCTCTTTCAGATCGGCGATCTGGACCGTATCCGCGTGCAGGTCACCCTCACCGAGGGCATGCTTTCACGCATCCGTACCGGCATGCGCACCCAGATTTCATCGCCGGCATTCGGAGACAGTGTCATCACGGCCCGTGTGAGCCGGATCAACCCGTTCCTGAATCCAGTCACCCACACCGCCGAAGCTGAAATCGAAATTGAAAATCCCGGCAGGTTGCTGCGTCCCGGCATGTTCGTGAATGTTGACATTTTCTACGGCGACAGCGAGCAAGCTACGCTGGTTCCCAACAATGCCATTTACCGACACCCCAGGGAGGGTTTCGAAGGCGTCTATGTAGCCCCTTCGCTGCGTGATGAGCTAAACTTCATGAACGAAGACGGTCAGGAAATTCCCCAGATGGTGGGACCTACCGGCGTTGAATTCCGTCGCATCGAAATCGTGGCCAGGGGCCGGATGGTCACCGCCGTGCGGGGTATTGACCCCAACACCCATGTAGTCACCCTCGGGCAGAACCTGCTGGCCGACGGAACCGAACAGGCCCGGATCCGCCAGGTCGACTGGGAGCATATCCTTGACCTGCAGCAGATGCAGGCTCGTGATCTGATCCGCATCATTCAGCAGCGTAGCATAACCCGCCAGAACGGCGATACACCCAGCAGCAGTTTACTTCTGACGCAGCCTGCCCGGCTCTGAGCGGCATCCGGGAAACCGGTGCCCGCACCGGACAAGCGTGCAACATACCCGCACCGTTCATGCAGCGGTGCCGACTCATCCGGCGGATTCGCCGACATATTATATTCACTTAAACTCAAGGTACCGTGTCGTTAACCGGAACATCCATCAAACGTCCCATCGCCACGGCGATGGTCTTCCTCATTGTGATTACCCTGGGTACCATCGGCTTCCGCTACCTGCCGGTTGACCTGTTGCCACCCATTGAATTCCCGCAACTTACCATTGCCGTAAACTACGATAATGTAGGTCCGGAGGAGATGGAACTAATCATCACCGACCAGGTTGAAAATGCCATTGCGGGCGTCCCCAACGTAGAACGCGTGACCTCCAGCTCCAGCGAGGGCAACTCCCGGGTGACCCTGAATTTTGCCCAGGGTGTGAACCTGGATGAAGCCACCAATGATGTTCGTGCTGCCCTCGACCGGGTCCGCCGTTCGCTGCCGGCTGAAGTTGACGCACCCCGCATCTGGAAATTTGACCCCAACGACTCACCCATCGTCGTTCTGGGGGCACGCTCTGAGCGGGATCTGGCCGAGGTAACCCGCATCATTGAGCGGGAAATCGGCAAAATGTTTGAGCAGATTCCCGGTGTTGGTGCCATCGATGTTTGGGGCGGAGTCAACCAGGAAATCCGTGTCGATCTCATCCGTGACCGCCTTGCATCCTCCCAACTTACCGCCGCTGATGTAAGCCAGGCTATCAGTCGTGAGAACAGCAATGTTCCGGGAGGTAACGTCAAAGACGGACTCAGCGACCTGTACATCCGTTCGGTGGGTGAATTTACCGACATCGACCAGATTGCGAATACCGTGATACGCACCGTTGACGGGGCGCCCATACGGGTGCGTGACGTAGCGGAAATCACCCTTGATTACCAGGATCTGGGCCGGTACATCGAGGTCAACGACCTTCCCATGATCCGTTTCGGCATCCGTAAGCAGTCCGGCGCCAATACGGTAGCTGTAGCTGAAGCCATCCGCAACGAAACCGAACGGATTAATTCTCTGCGGGACGACATCGACCTGGTGGTCATCCGTGATCAGAGTCAATTCATCCAAAGTTCGATAGATAACGTACGGAATTCCGCGGTCTGGGGCGGAATACTGGCTATAGTGGTGCTGCTGGCATTCCTTCGCAACGGGTCCACTACCCTGATCATCGCCGTATCCATACCCATCTCCATCATTGCTACGTTTGCTCTGCTGTACTTCAACGGGCTCACGCTGAATCAGATGAGTTTTGGCGGACTCGCCCTGGGGGTCGGCCTTATTGTTGACAATGCCATTGTGGTACTGGAGAATATCGTTCGAAAACGGCAAAACGGAGCCAAAAAGAAAGAAGCGGCCCGTAAAGGCACCCGGGAAGTTACCGGAGCGATCATCGCTTCCACCCTGACGACGTCGGTAATTTTTCTGCCCGTGGTGTTCATGAATACCACAACCGGGGTCATGTTTCAACAAATGGCGCTGGTCGTGGTCTTTGCCCTGATCTGCTCCCTTTTTGTTGCCCTGACGCTGGTTCCCATGCTCTCCAGCCAGTTCCTGACGATTAAAAAGCTGGAAAAAGACACCACCAGCAGATCGGGTATACAACGCTTTTTCGACCGGCTGGACAGCGGCTATGGCAACATTGTAGCCTATGTACTGCACCGGAAAACCTGGGTTTTCGCCGTTACCGGTGTCTTGCTGATTGTATCCTACATGGGCGTTGAACAAATTCCGGTAGAGCTGACTCCGCAAACCGAGTCCGATGAAATCAGCGTTAACCTGCGTATGGATTCCGGTACCAACATCGCCATTGTAAATCAATACATGGAAGAGCTGGATGCTGTGGTGCGGCAGGTCATTCCACAGGAAGAAATCCTTTTTTATACCCGCGATGTACGCAATGGCAATGGTGAAATTGAACTGGCACTCACCCCTCCTGACCAACGAACCATACCCAGTGCAGAACTGGCGGACCAGCTGCGCGAGCAGGTGCAGGGACTGGTGCCCGGCGCCCGTATTGACGTGCGTGCCCAATCGGGACTATGGATCCTCCGGCGGATTTTCGGTGGTGGTGGTGGTGGCAATGAAGCCATTAACATTCAGCTGCGCGGGTACAATCTGGAGCTGGCCGCCGATATGGCTCAGGATATGGCCAACCGCATTGAGGTATTGCCCGGAATTGTAGATGTACGCGTGGGCGAGCGTGACGGTCGACCCGAACAGCGCATCAATCTGGACCGGGAACGGATTGCCCAGCTGGGCATCGGTTCACGCGAAGTCTCAGCAGCTATACAAGCCAACATCAGCGGAAGCCGCGCCGGGTATTTCCGTAGTGACGGCGATGAAATCCCCATTACGGTCCGCCTCCGACCGGAAGACCGGCTCAGTTCCCTTGACATCAACAATATTTCCGTACGCGCCGCTGACGGTTCAATTATACCGGTATCCGCACTGGTAACCACCGAGGGCGGTCGGGGTCCGGAAGGCATCCGCCGGGAAAACGGGCAGCGAATCACCAATATTACCGCCAATCTTGAACGCGGTGTTCCGCTGGGAGATGCCGTTGAAGCGATACAAAACGAGCTGGCAGGTTATCCCCTGCCTGAGGGCTATTCCATTTATTTCGGCGGCGAATACGAGGAGCAGCAGAAAGCCCAGCGCGATTTCAACATGGCCATTCTGATGGCGCTGATTCTGATTTACATGGTAATGGCCGCTCAGTTTGAACGGTTTCTGGACCCGCTTATCGTGATGTTTTCCGTACCACTGGCCATAATCGGTATTGTACCCGCCCTGCTGCTGACCGGTACCACGCTGAACCTGCAAAGTCTCATGGGTGTGGTCATGCTCATCGGAATTGTGGTGAATAACGCCATCCTGCTGGTCGACTACATCAACCTGATGCGCCGTGAACAGAATATGGAATTGTACCAGGCTGTGATTGAAGCCGGAAAGCTGCGCCTGCGACCTATCCTGATGACCACCGCTACAACGGTGCTCGGACTGCTGCCACTGAGTTTCGGCACCGGTACCGGCGGGGAAATACAGGCGTCCCTGGCCCGTGTGGTCATCGGCGGACTCACCGCCTCCACCATTATCACCCTGGTATTCATCCCGGTTGTGTACGTTGCTGCCAACCTCGGTATGCAGCGTGTGAAGGTATGGATTGCATCGCTTCGCAGTCAACCATCGGCTGAATCGGCTATCGCAACCGACTCGGGCGGAGGAAACGGATAGATAAACGGACTGACCCCGTACGCATCCCGTCAAAAACTGTTATCTTGGCGGGATGCGGTTTCTTTCTACCCTAAACACCTGGATTAAAGAATTCCGGTTATACACCAACCGGACCGATAAACTGTTTATTGTATCGGCTATTGCCGCGGTACTGCTGGCGGCCCTGGTCCTGCCGGGTCTGCAGGAAGAAGTCTACGGACCTGCACATGCACGTGCCACGCAAGAGGAAACCCTCCGGCAAACCGTGGAGTTTCTGGAATTGCTGGGACATCACACTGAGACAGGGGTAACCGCCTTCAACTACCACACCCGCAGCGAAGAAGGCAATGTGCTGCGCTACCACTTCGGAGTCGACGAAACCGATCGCGTTCTTCGTGAACATCCCGCTGAAACCCTGCCCCTGCACTACAGCAGCGCCATCATCCACTCGGGAACCGATCGGGATAATTACATCCGTATGGCTATCTTCGACCGGGAGCCCCTGCAGAACGAAGCGCATTTCGGGAACCCCGCACTGAGTGTGTACCAACGCCGGTTTCAGGTAGACATCGACGTAAATCGCCTTCCGGTAAGTATGGAACTGTCCGGACAGGACCGTTTTCACGAGGGCGGACTGAATGCCGGACTGCTCCGGCAGGCCCTTCCGGGCACCCCGCTGCTTCCCGAGATGCAGCGACTGAGCGTCATCGGCGTGCGTGGCGATGCAGACGATGACGACGACAATGGCGATACGGGCGTTGATCCGGTCCTGCCCCCCGATTCACTGCAAACCCTTCAGCTGCGTCGCACCGAAGCCGAACAGCTGGTCCGACACGTGCTCAGTCACACCCGCTGGGCTGAAACGCCCCTGCGTGTTACGGATATCACCATCAGCTCCCAAACCAGCGAATACACCATGTACCGGGTGGTCATGCAGACCGACAGCGTTCGTCTGGGCAGACAGCTGCGCATCGAGACCGACGTTGACCACCTCGGCTACATTCACAGAATCAATCCCACCCGGGAAGTACTCGATGCGCAGACAAGCGCTCTGCCCGCATCCATCCACGGCGAAAGCAGGATGGTGATACTGATAATGGGCGGCATTCTGGCCTTTGTACTTTTCGTCATCCGGTTTTTGCGCCAGCAGGTCGATCTTAAAGCCGGTCGGTCTGAAGCTGCAGCAGCCTTTGCAGCCGTCCTGATCGTCAATCTGAACCGACATTTCGCCCAGGCCGTGCAGGACGGCTACATGACCCCCGGAATCTGGGACATGCTGGGAACCATCCTGGGCAGTGTCATGATAGCGGCAGGCCTGGCCCTGCTCATGTACGTTTTCGCATCGGTGGGCAGTTCACTCTCGCACGAGGTATGGTCGGAACGGATGCATACCCTGACCCTGCTGCGGCGCGGGTACCTGATCAACCAGCCGGTTGGAGCAACCCTCCTGCGTTCCCTCTCCCTTGGTGCACTGATTACGGGCGTATCCGTGACCCTGACGGCGTTGATTCCCGGCACGTCGCTGCTGGTTGAATACGATATCCCGTCCCTGAGCCAGCAGTTTCTGTCCGGGGCCGCCCTGGAAACTGCCGATGCGGTGTACGGAGCCCAGCTGGTTACCAACCTGGTGCTGCTGATTTTCATGGCGCTGCTGTATCGAAAAACCCGGAACAAACCCGTTTTTTACTTGGTGGGGGGCTTGCTGTTGCTCTGGACGCGGACGAATCCGGTGGATGCAAGCGGATACATAACCATCGTGCTGCACGGCGGCTCCGGACTGGTTCTGCTGTGGGCTTTGCATAAATACGGCGCGTTGACCGCACTGCTTACCATGGCCTCGGCATGGATCTGGTGGTCGTGGCTGGGACTGCTCAGCTATTATCCGTTCACGGACCTGGTGAATTTGCTCTCCCAGAGCGGGGTGCTGCTGGGGTTGGTGCTTACCGGACTTGCCGGCATCGGCAGCGGGATTTCCCTGACGCGGCTGCCCGACTACATTCCCAATTACATTCTTGAACTGGCTAACCGGGAGCGCATGGCACGCGAGCTGGAAATTGCCCGTCAGGTGCAGCAAAATTTCCTGCCCGGTGAGAATCCCACGGTGCCGGGATTTGAACTCATTGCCGCCTGCCATCCGGCCTCGGAGGTCGGGGGCGACTACTACGAATTTCTGAGCGTATCTGACAACCGGCTGGCCCTGGCTATCGGCGATGTGAGCGGGAAAGGTATTCAGGCTGCCTTTTTCATGACCCTCATCAAAGGCTTCACGCAATCGATTACCGAAAGCGGTGAGCAGCCCGTCGCTTTTTTATCGCGCGTAAACCGTCTGTTTCACCGCAATGCTCCCCGGGGCACCTTCGTATCCATGATTTACGGTCACCTCGACCTGTCCGGGAAGTCGCTCACCCTGGCCCGCGCCGGCCACAACCCCGCCGTATGGTATCAGGCATCCACCGCAGAAGCGCAGCTGGTCACCAGCACCGGCATGGCGCTTGGACTGATAACCGACGCGCGCTTTGAAGACACCCTGGAGGCGGTCACCCTGCAACTGGCCCCCGGCGACCTGGTCTTTCTGTATACCGACGGCTACACCGAAGCCATGAACCGCGCCGGCGAATTGTATGGCGAGGAACGCCTGCTGCAGATTATCGCAGCTTCCAGCGCAAAAACCCTGACCGAAATTGTGGACGCGATTGACGCCGATGTGCGGGCCTTCGCCGGCGGCGTCACCCAGCATGACGACATGACCATTATGGGCGTACGGGTGCTGTAACCCCCCTGCTTTCCTTGTGATCTGTAACCCTGCCGGGTAATGGTGTTCATCCCGGGCGCGCTTCAACCAGGATGAACGTTTCCCGGTACATGTCCCTGAATTATACAGGATGCGCCGACTTCAGCCATCCCCAAGCTCGCCGCGATATCACAACTTACCCGCATCGCACTGTTTTTTAATGGCTTGCATTTTACGTCTATTGCATTTGACAAAATACATGAGTAGATTGCTGGTTGGAATGTTGTATTGTGCGGAACTATATCCGTGCGTTACAGTTAACCGGTACAAACCATTTTCATGCTCCAATCCAGCGGGAACATACTACTCATACACGACGATGAAATCCGTCTGGCCGACCTGAGGTCGCAGCTGGTGGGGCATTTCAACGTGTTTGTGGCGGGTGATGTGCGCAGTGCGTACCGCATCCTCCGTGAGTTTGATATGCACGTGGTACTGGCGCCCGAGCACACCGCAAGGATGACCGGATTGCAGCTTGCTGAAAGTATCAAAGGCTCGTTTCCGGATATTGTCACCATAGTTCAGGCCGGCAGCAGCGACTATTCTGCCCTTAAAACCGCCGTCCGCCATGGTCGCATTTCCCATTATCTGCGCAGCGATGCCGACGTTGACGATATTATTCAGCAGGTTGGCAATGCCATGCAGCTGGTCCAGCTCCGTGAAGACAACCGTACCCTGGGCATCGAGCTGAAAAAACGCACCGATGAGCAGCAGCGTATACTGGAGCTCTTCAAACGCTACGTGCCCGAGCAGGTGGTTGCCCAGACCCTGAGCAACGGCAACGAGGCCATGATGGTAGGAGAAAATCGCATCGTTTCGGTACTCTTTGCCGATATTCGTGGATTTACCCGGCTCTCCGGTCAGCTGCGACCTGCCGAAGTGGTTGAGTTTCTGAACGATTTCTGGTCGGTCATGTCCGGACAGGTCCGACTCCACCGGGGTTCGGTAAACAAATTATTGGGCGATGGAATGCTGGCCGTCTTCGGAGCGCCCGTCTCGTACATGGACAATCAGGAAAATGCCGTTATCTGTGCCCTGGAGATGGTCAAAGCCCTGGATGAAGTCAACCAAAAATACAGTCAGCGCCTCGGGCAGGATATCCAGATCGGCGTGGGCATCAACACCGGTGAAGTGGTAGTGGGTAACGTGGGATCCAGCGATTATATGGAATATACCGTCATCGGCGATACGGTCAACATTGCCCACCGACTGGAGCAGATGACCAAGAAACGTCCGAACAGCATCCTGATCAGTCAGGAGACCTGGGAGCAGGTCAACTACCTGGTAGCGGCCGAGCCTGTTGATCATCTGCAGATGGCCGGCAAAGATAAAACGATTACCGTGTATGAAGTCACCAACCGGCTTGACGCCAACATCAAGCCGATGCGTCGGGGCGGATTAGGGTATTGATCCCTCGTGCTTGCCACCTACAACCCCGGCGGGTCCATAGGTCCATCCGCCTGAAATAACACATCCGTATCCCGCGATTTCGATGATGACGTGGTGCCGCTTACAATCCCGGCGGCAGCGTACCCCGTCTGGCCGACACAGCAGCTCCGGAACGGTCGCTGATTGCCTGATGCCCGACCTACAACCCCAGCGGTATTATTCCCCCCACCGGCGGTTCATCGTCCTGCTCCTCGAGGAGTCCGGCATGGTTATTGGCCGGTTTGTTAACCGCATCACTCACCCGGCGGACCCGGGTCTGTGCAACGGGCAAAGGTTGCATCAGCTCCTGCAAATCGTGTCGTGGTGTCTGGGGATGCAGCCAGCGACGCACATCCTGCCGGTTCAGCACCACCGGCATACGTTCGTGAATAGGACGGATTCGCTCATTCGCGGTGGTGGTAATGATGCTGTAGCTGAACACATCGCCCCCCCCGGGCGACCTCCATCGGTCGTAGATTCCGGCGTAAGCCATAATCACATCGTCTTCTCTGCGCACAAAATGCGGAATGCGGTTCTTCCCCTCCCGCTGCCATTCGTAGAACCCGTTGGATGGAATCACACAACGTCGACGTTCAAACGCCATGGCAAAGGAGGGTTTTTCGGCGATGGTTTCGCTGCGGGCGTTCATCATCTTGTACCCGATTGAGGGGTCTTTAGCCCAGTTCGGGATGAGTCCCCAGCGGAAGGTGGTAATCACCGGTATCCCTTCCCGACCCACCGCCACCACCGGCATCATCATCCCCGGGGTCACATTGTAGTTCGGTTCGATGGTCCCCGCATTGCTTATGATGGCCTCGAAATACTTTTCGAGCTCATCCGGGGCAGTAAATAGAGCGTAACGACCGCACATGGTTTTGATGGATGGTTAACACAGGGCAGGGCCCGGGGCTACCGGGCATGGCGTTGAGTCAAGAGGCTGGCGGTGGGGGTGATTTTTATTGTTACGGACAGCCTGTGTCCGAGCCTGCATGTTACCGGAATATTACCAAACAGGAATATACACCCCTTGCCGGCCTTTGCTTTAAAATATAGTAACATCAGAACCTTTGCGAACTTACTATCATGGTATTTTAATCAGATTATCCCATGGATCAGCACTACAAGTTACTTACCCCCGGCCCGCTAACCACCAGCTTGTCCGTCAAACAAACCATGCTTAAAGACTGGTGCACCTGGGATGCCGACTACAATGACATTGTGCAGGAAATACGCCGTGAATTACTGCAGCTGGCCGGTACAACGGATGAAGAATATACAACAGTGCTGATGCAGGGAAGCGGGACCTTCTCGGTTGAAGCTGCCATCGGCTCGCTGCTTGGTCCGGACGACAAGCTTCTTGTGCTGGCCAACGGCGCATACGGTCAGCGCATAGCCACCATCGCCCGCTACGCAAAGATTGCCGTTCACGTACACGATTTCGGTGAAACAAAACCGGTTGATCCGCAGACCACCGGGCAACTGCTTCAGGCAGACCCGGATATTACCCACGTTGCATTGGTGCACTGCGAGACCACTACCGGCATGCTCAATCCGATTGAGTCAATCATACCGGTCATTAAAGCACATGGTAAACTATGCATTCTGGATGCGATGAGCAGTTTCGGGGGCATACCCATAGCTGTAGGCGAACTCGGAATTGACGCCCTGGTGAGCAGTGCCAATAAGTGCATCCAGGGGGTGCCCGGATTTGGATTTGTCATCGTTAAACGATCCGTAATTGCCGGGTGTAAAGGATATGCCCGCTCATTGTCGCTCGACCTGTACGATCAGTGGGTTACCATGGAGGAGAATCATGGTAAATGGCGTTTTACCTCGGCCACACACACGGTGCGGGCATTCCGGCAGGCCCTTACCGAATTGCACGATGAAGGTGGAATCCGTGCAAGAAATGCGCGTTACGCTCAAAACCAGCGCATGTTGGTAGACGGGATGCGGGAACTGGGCTATGTTACCCTGCTGGATGATACCCAGCATTCGCCTATCATTACCACCTTCCTTTCACCTGATACACCCGGCTTTTCATTTCGGGCATTTTATGATGCCCTCAAGGTGCACGGTTTTGTGATTTACCCCGGCAAAGTGACCGACTATAACTGCTTTCGGATAGGTACTATCGGTGAGGTTTATCCGGATGATATCCAACGCCTGCTTCAGGCCATGCTCATGGTCAGCTATACCGATGAGTAGCCTTGTAATCTTTTAAGTGAACCTGCTATATTATCCGGGTTCATCATTCAGCCAGCCATTGACGGATTCACGGGAAGCGTCATGTCAGCGATGGCACAGCCGAACCCCGCAGGCTTGTTCGTGTAATCCGTATCCGTAACAACATACAGCAATGGACTCTTATATAACTGGTATTGGCAGGAAAATCAGAACTATCCGAAAAGAAAAGCAACTTTTTGCCAGTGACATCGCCAAGAAGGCCAACGTGAGCAACGGGCTGATATCCCGGATTGAAAATGGTCGAACCGTACCTTCATTACCGGTGTTATTTGCCATCATCCAGGCGCTGGATGTTCAGCCCGGGGATTTTTTTTCCGATGTTTCTGAAGAAACCGAGGGCAATTATGTTGTGATTCGTTCAGACGACTATACCGTAATTGAAAAAGAGATTGAAGCAGAAGGCTTCGGATACCTGAATATATTTGGCCGACAATTTACCAGTACTGGTTGTGAATTTGTGCTGTTAACCCTGCGGGATGGTTGTCAGCGGGATGTTGTGGAGACCGATGCTTTTGAATTCAAGTATATTGTCCATGGTTCATGCACCTATCAGATCGGCGAAGACCTGGTTGATTTAGGTCCGGGCGACTCGCTTTTTTTTGACGGGCGCATTCCACATGTTCCCTTCAATACCTCAGGGGCCGACTGCGTCATGCTGGTGGTGTATTTTTTCACGGAATAAGATTGCTGCCGGTTCCTACCGGGTCCGGGAAAATCATGGGAGGGTCAGCTGAAATTCCGGTGCCGGCAGTCCGGCTGCAGAACGGAGGCTTAATCAGGCATTATCACCGGTACACCTGCAGAAAATCCCGGGCAAAACCAAAACAGGTAGTCAGCGCATCTCTGCCGAATCCGTTAACAAGGGTTACCCCTTTACAAGGTGACACCACCAGTTCACTGCGGTCCGCCGTTTCGGTAAACATCCCGTTCCAGACATACTTAACCGGACCGGTGGCAGGCTTAAGGACCCGACGGGCAGCACCAACGATGAGTTGATTGATGTCCTGCCGGTTGAACGGATCCAGTCCGGGCCCCGTTTCCATCGAGCCCCCCAGCGTGAGTTCGCCCTCACGATTTTGCGTCAGGATAAGATGAATACCATGCTTTTCACGTTCCGGGTAGACTGTAGCATGATATTCGGCCATTTCCCGGTAAGCAGCATACATGGGAAACGGTTCATAGTGGGATAGGGCCAGGGTGTTGAGCCATGCCGGTCCCAGGCTGAACGCAGCAGCGGGTTGCGTACGTATCATTTGCATCTTAACGGTTCGGAGCGCCAGTTGACTGAACACCTCAGGAAACAAGGTACAAGCATCATTGCCGTTGCAAATCAAGACTTCTTCGGCCTCGTACACCCCATCAAGGGTATGCACTTTGCCAGTCTCGGCATGCACCACCAGCTCATTACAATGCAGATCGCACCCCTCCTGCGTACGCAGCCAATTGGCTATGGCGTACACAGCTTTTCCTGAATCAAGGGTGATTTCAGCATCGCTCACCATTCCGCCCACCAAGCCGTTGCTGTTGAGTTGCGGATACTTTTCTGCCATTTTTTTTGCTGTAAGCAAGGTGGTCTGGTACAATCCGGTTGCATGGTGGGCTTCAAGTACAGCCATTTCTGAGCGATGGTAAGCCGGAATTGCAACACCGGTTCCGCTGGTCCAATACCCGGCCGGATCGGCAAGTTCCAGCCATTTATCGCGGGTGTACATAGCGCGTCTGAGCCGGGGGCCAGACGGCTCAAGCACGGGGGCAACCAGTCCTGTATGTTGCGTAGACGCTCCAAAAGCCCGGGAATCTTTTTCAAGCAAGAGTACCGAGCAACCGTGTTCGAGCGCTGCAACAGCCAGGGCTAGTCCCGTAATGCCACTGCCAACAATAATATAGTCATATTTAATCCTGGTGATTTTCATGGTATGCAGCTGCAGCTTTGTCCGTTATTTCCAGGGCCTCATCGAATGCCTCCAGGAGGGTATCAATTTCGGATTTAGTCACGATAAGCGGAGGGGTTATCCATAGCCCGAATTTGTCTGATGGTATATAAATGTTTTTTTTCTCTAACAGGAAAGAGGCCACTTCTCTGACCGGACTGTGGGCGTATTTTTGATTAAATTTTCGAACCGGTTGTTTGGTCTGGCGATCCAGTACGAGCTCCATGGTATACATCAGTCCGATGCCGCGCACCTCCCCCACGCTGCGATGTTTATCACGAAGCTTGAGCAGTCCGGCTTCAAGATACTGCCCGGTCTTCCGGGTATGTTCCAGCAATTGCTCCTGTTCCAGAACCTGAATGGCAGCAAGTGCTGCAGCACAACCCAGGGCGTGACCCGAATAGCTTTGTCCGTGTCCGAAGGGCGTATGCCGGAAGGTATTCCAGATTTTTTGGGTCATTATGGTGGCAGCCAGCGGACAATACATCCCTAATGCCTTACCCATAATGATGATATCCGGGATGACATCATAGTACTCAATTGCCAGAAAAGTACCGGTGCGACCCATACCTGTCATGGTTTCATCCACTATCATGACCAGATCGAACTCATCACATAAATCGCGTATGGCATGCATGTAGGGTTTCGGAGCCGGGATGATGCCATTAGACCCCACAACCGGTTCAACCAAAATGGCTGCCACATACTCCTTCCCTCCTTCCATTTCAATCATATGACGCATGTAGGCTGCAGCCTTGAGTCCATCCGGGTCGTCACCAAAAGGTGAGCGATAGGGGTATACATCCGGTCCAAACAGAACGCCGGGCTGTAGAAGAGGTTCGGCAAACCATCGACGCGGATCGCCGCTTGCTGAAAGTGCACCCGTGGTGGCACCATGCCAGGAACGGTAGCGGGACAAAATTTTATAGGGGTAGGGGTACGAAACCGGGTCGTAGGCGTCCCGGTTTTCATGAAACACTTGCCGGTATTTATAGAAACGGGCTGCTTTGATGGCTGCTTCCACACAGGCAGCGCCACTTTGCCCATACCACACTCGCTTATCCGGGCTGCCCGGGGATAAGGCACAAAGCTTTTGGGTCAGCTCTGCCGTGGCGTCAGTAGCAAAATCATCGGTTACATAGCTGCACTGCTGCATCTGACGATGCATAGCCTGTAATACATGGGGATGGTTAAATCCGATGTTGGCACATTCATGGGCACTGCGCAAATCAAATATACGTCGACCGTCCCTGGTGTAGATGTAGCAACCCCGGGTGCGTTCAACCTCAACCGGATTCATGCCGGACAGCGTGGACCAACTGGGTATCAGATGGTTGCGGTAGACTTCGGATGCTGATTCAGACATATAACCGGGGGCTCAGAGATTGATAACAAAGTAAAAACAACTACATCATATTCAGGTAACAACCCGCGCTTAGTTTGTTGGCCTGTGGATGGATGGGCTTGTGAATGCGCATCCGGACGAAATACCAATGTTTTACTATATGTAAATAATACAAAAATCGCCAGGGCTCCAGTCCCTACGTACCTTCACCTTACTTATACGTAATATACTCATGCAAAAACAAGGCTTTATTACCATATTGTTAAGAGTTGCCCCATAGTGCCCGGCACGTTGCTTATACATTCTAAAGCACCTATTATTTACAAATATTCAATTACCTAACTCTTTAGACTCACTGTGCATGAAGCCAAAACTAGTTGTATTTGACATCGCGGGCACGACATTGAACGACCGTGAAGACACCGTGTCGTCCGCATTTTTACAAGCCATTCAGGAACAGGAACTAACTATAGGCGACAATGATATCCGCTGGGTGATGGGGTACCGGAAAATCGAGGCCATTGAAATGTTGCTGGAAGCTGCCGGCATCGCCGTATCAAAAGAAAAAATTGAACAGATTCACAATCGATTTATTGAAATCCTGAATCAGCATTACCGGCAGGCCACCATCCGCGAATACGACGGGATTTCCGCACTTTTTTCCGAACTCAGGCAGGAAGGTATCCGTGTTGCGCTGGATACCGGCTTCAGTGCAGCAACCACGTCGGTCATCACGGACCGGCTTGGCTGGCTCAGGGACGGACTGGTAGACGCGATTATCTCCAGTGACCAGGTTGGCCAGGGACGGCCTCATCCGGATATGATTCAGGCGCTCATGCAGCAGTTTCATATCCAAAACCCCATCGATGTGGCCAAAGTGGGTGATACCCCATCGGATTTGCTTGAAGGCAAGAATTCCGGATGCGGGATGACTATTGGGGTTACCTACGGCACCCACACACGTGAGGAACTGGAACAGCATCCTCATGATCACATTGTTTCCAGTGTAGATGAACTCAAATCCCTGCTGCTCAGATAATGAAAGACGATAACAGGGTCAGCGAAGGGGACATCAACGACACCGATGCACGCAAAGCATGGTATCAGCAACTGTCGCAGCAAACGCGGATGGTACTTCAGCGAGACGCGGATGTATTTCTGAATCAGACCCTGTCTTCACCTTGTCTGCAGGTACTCAAGGAAAGCAAAGGCACTACATTCACAGACATTGAGAATCGCGTCTGTCTGGATTTCCACGGCAACTATGTACACAACGTCGGGTTTGGTCACCCCGAAGTCATTCAGGCCGTTACTGATCAAATGCAGTCGCTGAGTTTTTCAACACGGCGGTATACCAACCTGCCTGCCATCGAGCTCGCCGAGCGTCTGACCGGATACACCCACTCCCTGAAAAGAATTCTGTTTGCCCCCGGAGGCGCGGAAGCAGTCGGCATAGCCCTAAAAGCCGCCCGTTTACATACCGGAAGGCATAAAACCGTGTCGATGTGGGACTCCTTTCATGGAGCTACACTGGAAGCGGCTTCGGTTGGAGGAGAGGCTGTTTTCAGGCAGCATATCGGCCCCTTACTTCCGGGCACGGAGCACGTTCCGCCTCCAAATCCATCAGAGTGCCCGTTTAAATGTGGTACACATTGCTCACTGCAGTGTGCCGGCTATCTGGAATATGTACTGGAGAAAGAGGGCGACGTTGCCGCTGTTGTTGCCGAGACCGTGAGGAGCTCACCTTTTATCCCGCCACCGGAATATTGGAAACGGGTACGGGAAGCCTGCGACCGGAATGGCACCCTGCTCATTCTGGATGAAATTCCCCACGCTTTGGGTCGGACCGGCAGGATGTTCACGTTTCAGAACTATGGTATTGAACCGGATATGGTGGTCATTGGAAAGGGTCTGGGTGGCGGTATTTTCCCGCTGGCTGCGGTACTGACCCGTGAAGAAATCAATGCATCGGTAAAGGGGAAGTCGATAGGCCATTACACCCATGAAAAAAATCCGGTAGCGGCAGCAGCAGCGCTGGCCATGCTCAACATCGTAGAAAAAGAAAACCTGTTGGAGCGGGTTGAGTACCTGCACCGCTATGCCATGACCCGAATGCGGAAAATGCAGCAGCGGCACCCCATCATTCACGACGTCCGGGGTTTGGGGCTGCTACTTGGCATTGAACTACGCGACCCGCAGACCGGTCAAAAATTACTCCGGGAAGCTGAAAAGGTTATGTATTACTGCCTTGCCAACGGTCTGAACTTTAAATTATCCATGGGCTGTATCCTGAATTTAATCCCGCCGCTGACGGTCAGCGAACAGGAGCTGGACACCGCATTTACCATCATTGAAGATGGTCTGGAGGCACTACCATGACCCCGGTACAGCAATGGCTATCCAGGCAATCGGGCTGGGTTTTTTCACTATACGCCATAACCGCAGCCTTCAGCACCTACGCCTGTATGTATGCCTATCGACGTGCCTTCACGGCCGCGGGATTCGAGGGGTATGATATTTGGGGAATAGAACTGAAGACAGCTCTGATTGTCTCACAGGTTCTCGGCTACACCCTTTCAAAATTTCTCGGAATCAAAATTATCTCCGAAATGACGCCAAACCGTCGGGCGTGGAGTATTATCGGTTTCATACTATTCGCCCATCTTGCTTTACTTCTTTTTTGGCTGGTACCTCAACCCTGGAATATCCCCTTTCTGTTTTTGAACGGGCTTCCCCTGGGCATGGTCTGGGGATTGGTATTCAGTTTTCTGGAGGGCCGTAAAACCACGGAGCTGCTCGGGGCCGGACTCAGCGTCAGCTTCATCGTATCATCAGGCTTTGTCAAATCGGTGGGGTCATGGATCATGAATACCTGGCAGGTATCCGAATTTGCGATGCCATTTATAACCGGGATGGTATTTTTGCTGCCGCTCTTCTTTTTTGTGTGGATGCTCAATCAGATTCCCCCTCCAACGCCGGAAGACGAGTTTATGCGCGTCAAACGCGTACCGATGTCGCGCACCGAGCGATGGCACTTTTTCCGGCAGTTTGCTCTGGGCATTACCCTGATGACCCTGTGCTACATGTGTCTGACAGCGTACCGCGACCTGCGCGATAACTACGCGCTGGAGATCTTCGCGGCGATAGGGTTCGAGGGCGATTCAGCCATATTCACCCAGACCGAAGCCCCCATCGCGCTGGTTGTACTGATGGTTATGGCCTCACTCATGCTCATTAAAGGCAACCGGACGGCACTGGTGGTCAACCACTACATTATTGCCTTCGGGCTGGCCCTCATAGGCCTGGCCACACTGGGATTTCAGAGTGGTTTCATTACTCCCTACTGGTGGATGGTGCTCGTAGGGCTGGGTTCCTATCTGGGCTATGTACCCTTCAACTGCATCTTGTTCGACCGCTTCATTGCGACCTACCGGACCATGGCCAACGCCGGTTTTCTTATTTATATAGCCGATTCCTTCGGATACCTGAGCAGTGTCGGGGTTTTGTTGTTCAAAAATTTCGGCAGGGCTGAAATCAGCTGGTTCGATTTTTTCACGAGTTTTTCCTACGTGACCTCCATACTCGGTCTTGTACTGACCTTCCTTTCCCTGCTGTACTTCATGAATAAACGGGACGTGGTTGTTATCAACCCGGAACGCCAGCCCGTCCCCTGACAACGCACTACCTTCAATGTAACCTCCTATGAAAAAGCTTCTCCTCCCTGTATTCATCCTGATGGGTCTGGTTGGTTGCCAGCAGACCCGGCCACCAGCCGATCACGTTGTGATTATCGGCGTCGACGGCCTGAGTCCGGACGGTATTCGCATGGCCAATACACCAGCCATGGATGGTCTGATGCAGCGCGGAGCGTTTACCCTGCACGCCCGGGCTGTGATGCCCAGCAGCAGCGGGGCCAACTGGGGATCCATGATCATGGGTACCGGTCCGGAGCAGCATGGCGTAATATCCAATGACTGGCGGACCGACAACCTGGTACTGCCGCCAACCGTTGTGGGCGATGACAACCACTTTCCAACCATTTTTTCCGTACTGCGCGATCAACGTCCAGACTGGCATCTGGCCGCTTTTCTGCACTGGAACCCCATTCAAAACTTCATCGAGGAGGGTGTAACCGATTACATGGCGCTGCCCCGCAGCGAAGAGGAGACCACCGATGAAGTACTCAGCTACTTTCAGGAGCACCAGCCTGAGTTTACCTTCATCCACCTGGATCATGTTGACGGAGCCGGCCACCGATACGGTCACGGAACTGCGCCCTACTACCGGTCTGTGGAAAAAGCAGACAGCCTTATCGGTGAGATCATTGAGGCTACGCGTCGGAACGGCATGTTCGAGCGAACCGTGTTCATACTTTCATCCGACCATGGCGGAATCGGCTACGGTCACGGCGGAAACAGCCTTGCCGAAATGGAGATCCCATTCCTGGTTTCCGGCAGCGGTACCAAACCAGGACACGAGCTGCTGATGCCCGTAAATGTATACGACGTCCCCGCAACAGCACTGTTTGCCCTGGGTGTGGATCAGCCCTACGAATGGACCGCCCGACCAGCGAAAAATGCGTTCCAGGGTAATCCCGATCCGCAGCTTCGTTACCATTTTAACCGGTTTCAGCCAGCACCGGCAATTACCCCGGCAGGCGAGGGTGGTTTCAATCCGCCCGGCGGACTATTTATTGGGGAATCACCAACGGTTAGTATTCAAAACCCATCCGAATCAGGCATCATACGCTACACAACAGACGGTAGCCAACCTGTAAACACCTCAGACACCTACGCGGGACCGTTCAGCCTCAACGAAACCACTGTTGTAAAAGCCCGACTTTTTGAAAACGAAAGGCCGGTTTCTGACGAGATTACAGCCTATTTCAGAATTCCCGCTGACACAACCGGCAGGGGTCTCTACTACCATATTTTTGAGGCCGAGGGAATATCGCGATTACCTGATTTCAACCGGCTGCGTCCGGTAGCACAAGGGGTCACCATGGAAATCAGTTCGAATAACCTGATGCTCACCAGGCCCGACTATGTAGCCGCTGTTCTTGAAGGCTACATTGAGATTCCACAGGATGGGCGGTACACGTTTTCCCTGGCTTCCGATGATGGCAGCAAGCTATACATCAACCGCAGACTGGTCATAGACAACGATGGCGACCATGGTGTCATAACGGTATCCAACAGTCTTTTACTGGGAGCGGGAAGGCACCCCATCCGGGTTGAGTGGTTCAACGGAGGCGGCGGGTACTGGCTTGCTGCGTACATTGAAGGCAGCACCCTTCCCCGACAAATCATCTCACCTGAAATGCTGTACCGTCGGGCCAATTGAATAAAAGTATATTCATTCTGCCGGCAGCACTCATCGCAATAATCCTGCTGGTAAGGCTGACAGACCTGATTCCCTCCCGGACAGAGGCACCGGTTGGAACGGCCGTTGCTTTTCTACCCGATGTACACTTTCATGATATATTCGCGGGTAACATGACCGGTAACCAACCCATGGTACCCGGGTTATTTCAGGATGACAACCTTACAACGCCCGTCTTCCTGCGGTCGATGCGTGCTCAAATCGGCTCTACCCGCCTGTTCAACGAAAATTACTTCGCATTTCGGGCTGCATTGGATGACATCGCCTCCCGGGGAATACCCTATGTAGTGCTGAATGGCGATTTCAGCGATGACGGTCAGCCGATTCACCTGGACGGACTGCAGCGTATTCTGGAAAGCTACGAACAACGGTATAGCATGCGGTTTTTCATGAGCTTCGGTAATCATGATCCCTATATGCCCTACACACAACCAGCTGGTAAGCGGGATTTCCTAATGGCCGATGGTCAGATTCAGGGGCTCTACAGTCCGGGGCATCCCATGTGCCCGGAGGATGCTGTACGTTGCACGGAAGGACTTCAGGAATTGGGTTACGAAGCGTTGTTTAATCGCCTATCAGACTATGGCTTTGTACCTCGCGAAGGTGATATCCTCTTTGAAACGCCCTTTTCTGCACCCGAAAACCCTGACCCGAGTGATATCCATAATCGCAGCTATCCGATCTGTACGGAAAACGGTTCGTGGTGTGGCACCTCCTTTGACACCAGTTATCTGATTGAACCCGAACCCGGTATCTGGCTGCTCTCACTGGATCTGAACATTCATATTCCACGGGATAACCGCACCGACAACGACCCTGCCAATCCGGCAAACTACCTAAGCTCCGGCAATGCCGGTTTCAGTGCCCTGATTCAGTATAAACCCTTTTTGCTGGACTGGTTAGGCCAGGTCAGCGAACGCGCAAAACGCGGGAAAAAGCAACTTTTTGTATTCAGCCATTACCCTGCCGGCGACTTTTATCATAACAGCCGCGATGCCTTGGCCGGATTATTTGGTGAAAACGGCGCACAGCTGCGGCGCCTACCCTCAAGGGAGTCGCAACAGGCATTGGCAGAAACCGGCATTCCCTTTCATGTCGGGGGACATATGCACCTGAACAATACCCACATCATTGGCGATCGCGAGGGTGAACATAGTATCGGAATACAATCGCCCACGCTGGCAGCCTATGTTCCGGGTTATACCATAGTACGATATACCGATGAACAAACCATTACCGTAGAAACCATCGTTATTGAACAGGTTCCTCATTTTGACCATCTATTCGATGTGTACCGGTCAGAATGGGCGGCACAGGACGAACCTGGCTGGGATCTCACCATCTTATCATCTCAAACCTACCGCGATTTTGCACGGCACCATCTCGACCAGCTGGTTCGCCACCGGTTTATACCCAACGAGTGGCCGATGCCTTTGCAGACGCACTTACGCGAATCGAGCGTGCAACAGACCGCTGAGGCTGGCTCATTTTCACTTCCATTGAGCTGTGACCCAGCCCTTCCAATTGCCACGTTGCCCATCTACTTTTACCGTTACCGCAGCGCAGGGTCGCTGGCACACCCCGATATTGACCCGGACGTCATGCAATGCCTGATGGACATACGGGCAACATTGACGGTAAGCCCTCTGCCTGGTTCCGATGACGAATTACTAAATAACCGGGCGGTACTTCAACGTCAGCTCCTGACAGGTCTGAATCTTCTGGAACGTTTTTCAAGGCCACTCCCCGATCAAAATTTCACAATAGACCTGAAAACCGGCAGCATCCGCGATTAAATCGGATGGCTGCCGGGCCCGGACAAAAATCATCGCTGCGTCCATCCATAAGCAACGTAGTCGCGATCAAAGCTGCCATCTTCATAAAGATTAATGATGGCATAACCCGGAGAAGTCTGATGGTAATCGCCTCCCCACCATCGACCCGAAACGGCTCCGTTGCAATAGTAGGTCACCTCGTTATACAGAACCGCATCAGCCAGGTGAATATGTCCGCTGACTGCCACCCTGACATTTTGGTGTTGATGAAACAGTTCTACAATCCGGCGGGCGTCAATATGCACCCAGGCACCCGGTATCGTCCAGTTACCGGTTGTTTCATTGTCTCCATCAAAAAACGCAGCAGCACATACAATCGGAATGTGCGAGAAAACAAAAACCGGACGTTCTGAGGGGATTTCCCGAAGGCGCTGCTGTAACCAGGAGAACTGTTCCTCATCCAGACGGGCGGTATACCAGGTTCCGTCTTCTTTCAGATGGGTACTGTCAAGCACGATGAAATGCCATCCGTTTTGTTCATAATCGTAATACCGTGCGGGTATGCCAAGCTTTTCAACGGCCCACTGTTTGGCATAGCGCGGATCGTCCTTGGCTTCAGGGATGCCCCAGACGTCGTGGTTTCCAATGCAGTGGGTCACCGGAAGGGTGTAGGCTGCGGCCACCTCATCCCAAAGGTCCCACTGAGCCTGTACTTCCTGTTCATTTTTGCGAAGGGCGTCACTGATGGTGTCACCGCCGTTGAAAATAACATCCGGTTTGTCATCCAACGATTGCATGTGCTCGATGCACGTGCGCGTCCAGTACGCAGAGTCATTGGAGGGATGTACGTGGGGGTCGGTCATATGCGCAATACGAAGTACTCTGCGCGATTGGGTCACCGGGTTGGCAGATCGGAACATGGTAAAGCTGCCGGCCGGGATTCCAACGGTTGCAAGGCCCATGGCTTTAAGCCACTCTTTTCGGTTCATCATATTGATACGGTGTGAGGTTGCGGTTTCCGGATTAGTGTAATCATCTGAAATAAATCGGATTTGATATCAGTATAAGGCGGTCATCGTGGCGTACATTCGCGCGGATCCAGCCACCATCTTCGGGCAAAACTATGGGAATACTTACCGGCGCATCGCTGCCGGCCGGAACGATGTTGGTATGGACGACCTCGCCGTTAACAATAATCTCCAGCGTCGTTTCATGGTCGGCAGCGATGTGTGTGGCCCATGAAAAAGGGACAAGAGCGGAGGCGGTTTCGCCCATTTCCACCCGCTGTTCATTTTGTACACCGAAAAAATCTGCGTCCGGCAGTTCGGGTCCGGTTGTCTTCACATACACGCTGCCGGAGCGTACACCTTCCAGCAGGGAAAATTCACTAAGATTACGGGCATAAACCACTGTTGTGGGGGTTCCGGGCTGATCACTACCCTGTCCGGCTCCATGATCGTCGCTCCCGCCAATTGCCGTAATCCGATGCCCTTCGTTGAGTTGTTTGTGCCAAAATGGGATACCACTGATATCGGTTTCCACCTGCGTGCCGTTAACAATTTCAATCGCTTCAACCCTGCTGAAATCCGTTGCTTCGGCCGACCATCCGCAACCTGTGCAGGAATCGCCGGTGGGTCTGCCGGGATGCACAATCGACAGTAACGCTCCGGCACGTGCCACACTATCCTGTAATGCCGGCATCCCATAGCCCTCATAACCAAACCGGAAATCCATCGGAAGCCGGGTTCCGTGAACGGTTGCGTGACCGTAAAATGTGGTCACTTCCTGACTGGGCAGCAGCAACATGTCCGGGTATTGTGGCTGCAGAACCCACATCTCGTGCTGGTGGCTGATGGTATTGTGATCGGCTATGGCTACAAAATCAAGTCCTCGCCGGTGGGCTGCCTGCGCAACCTGATACACCTGGCAGGGCGTACGTTGATTGAGGGTATTGCGGCACCCGAATCCATCGCTGTGTCCGGTATGCGTGTGAAAGTCGCCCTGATACCAGCCTGCCTCGTCCGTCAATATCAGGGTGTCAGGACCGGTAAACAGTGGATGGGTCCGTGGTATGAGTTCAATAGTAATTTTATAGTTGACCGGCAGATTAATGACCGGGAAACCCAGAGAAACCTGCCAGGTTCCGGCCGGGAGCGGACCGGGGAGATACGAGGCAGTAGCCCGCGTTTCAGCAACCATGAACGATGATTTGGAAAAACGGCTGGTTCCACGGAAACGGTGCGGATCGAACAGGCCGATTTCCACTTCGTTGCGATAACTGTTGTACTCAAATGCAATATTGAGTTGCCCAATCCCTTCAGGTACCTGAAACGATTCCAGTCGATAGGTATATCGGTCTGAAGGTTCGGCCTGGCCCTCAATGACCATGCGGGTGAGGGTATCGGATTCAACCGGGCCATCGGAACCATAACCTGAGACAGGATACGGCACGTGGCCAAAGACCAAAACAGGCAGCAGGTTTACCAGGAGTAAAACAAAAATATATTTCATGGTAGCCATAATACGCTTTTCAGCAGCTCTCCGAGGTTATCAAACTGTAACGAACAGGCCGATACTACACACACAAGGACATTTGCTAACAATAGGATAACCGCGCCTGGCACAACAGAATGGTACCTTGGGCGAACCACCTTTTACAAATAGTAAATTATTTCTGCTATGATACGTTATCTGCTTTGTATCCTGACCTTGTTGCCATTCAGCGCCGAACTCAATGCACAGTCGCACTGGCACTGGGACTTTCATCCGGACCTGGTACGGGAGGAGTACTTATTGCCGGTGGCCGGCCATCCCGCTGCCGCAGCGCACATGCCTGAGTTTTCATTGGTTGCCGATTATTCGGTGGCCTTGTTTGACGGCAGAAATCATGCCCTGCTGATTTCCGACCGAATTGACACACTGCAACTTCCTGCCCGCGACATGACTGTTGCCGGATGGGTTATGGTAGATTATCCGCAGTCGTGGGGAGGCTTTCTGTCGGTTATGCAGGATAACGGCGACTACGAAAAGGGATGGGTTTTCGGCTATATGAATGACCGTTTCAGTTTCGGTCTGTCTACGGAGGGCGCCAATCAGGACGAAACCGGAACCATGACCTATCTGGAAAGTGCAACCCCCTTTGAATTTGGTCGATGGTACCATGTAGCCGCTACCTACAACGGGGAGGTGATGCGACTTTACGTAAATGGGAACCGCTCCGCGGAAAGCCGGGCACAGACGGGTGCCATTTACTACCCGCAATCGACCTGGTTTGCACTCGGCGCCTATCGTGATGATGATGAAAACAATCGCTTGTCGGGCGGAATGCATCGCATGCAACTCTGGGATCGGGAGCTGACCCCGGAAGAAATCATGGCAGATTATCGGTCGGGCCGTGATCTCAGCCTGGCCGAACCCACTCCGCGTATTGCCATGGATGAGCTGCTGATTTATCCGTATCTGAAAAATGTAACCGGCAGCCACGCCCAGGTCCGCTGGATGTCGCACCGGCCATCATCCGGCATGGTTGAATATGGTGTTCATGGAGATTCACTGCACCACCGGGCAGTGAGCGAGGAGGAAGCCGACTTCCAGTTTGTGACCCTCCCGGAGCTGGAAGCCGGACAAACCTATTTTTACCGGGTTCACATCGACCTTAACGACGGTAGCCGGTGGTCCAGCGACCTGTTGACCTTTCAAACCATGGTTCCCGCCCGGCATGCTGTGAGTTTCAGTATTATTGGCGATACCCAGAACAACCCGGCCGTCTGGGGGACCATTTCCGAACATTTATGGGCAGAACGTCCCCAGTTTATAGTCCATGCCGGTGATATAGTCTCGCCCGGGAATGACATTTTTAAATGGATTTTCGAGTTTTTTGCGCCTGCCCGCAGTCTTCTGGAACGGGTGCCTGTATTTGGTGTGCTGGGCAACCATGAACGGAATGCCGGGGAGTATTACAAACTGACCGGGTATCCGGATCCGGGGTACTATTATGCATTTGATGCCGGAGACATCCGTTTTTTTATGATAGATACCAATAAAGATGTAACTGCCGGCACGGAGCAGTACCTGTGGCTGGATGAGCAACTTGCTGCATCACCGGCCCGGTGGAATATCGTTGTACATCACCATCCCCCGTATTCCTCTGACGAGAATGACTACGGTGATACCTGGACGGGAACCTCAACGCGCGGTCATCTGCGATTGCGCGACCTTGCCGGCCTGTATGAGCGTCATGGTGTTCCATTGGTAATCAGCGGACATATTCACACCTACGAACGAACCTGGCCTATCTACGAGGGTCGGGTTGATACCGACGGCGGGGTGACCTATGTCATTACCGGGGGCGCCGGTGGTCCGTTGGAGAACCCTTCCCCCACGCGCAGCTGGTTTTCCCGAAAAGTTTACCGTGGTCATCACTACAATATGGCTCACGTATTCGGAAATTCGCTGGAATGGATCACGTATGATATCAACGGCAACATCCTCGACCAATTCGAACTCCATCTGCCAGATTAAACCGAACTTCTCAGAAAGTCGGTTTCAGGTTGTCCCTCCTAGCGGATCAGCAGCATGGAGCGCGAAACCATTCCCTGATCGCTAAGCAATCGATACACATAAAGACCGGAAGCCAGGCCATTTGCGTCAAAATTCACGGTGTGTACGCCGGCGGGTTTTTCACCGGACCAGAGTGTACCTACCTGTCTGCCGGCGGCGTTGAATACCTGTACGGTTACATGGCTGCGTTGGGGCAGCGCATACGTTATGGATGTAGAAGGGTTAAACGGGTTGGGCGTATTCTGGTAGAGTTGCAGTCCACGGGGCAGATCGGCATCACCACGGGGCAGGCTAGTGGTATTCTTCTCGATTGAAAACGAGTGCACCACATCCCCCTGTGGGTTGACAGCCTCAAATCCCAGTCGGTTACCGCGTATCTGTACGACGCCAAAATGAAATACCGCATCAGAAAACGAGACATGGGCAAAATCGCGGCCGTAGGGGTCCAGATTTCCACCGCCACCCCCGGTGACCACATAACGTACGCCGTTAATTTCGCCATACTCATACGAATGGGTATGGCCGTTAAAGACCACATCCACCGCGTATTGCTCAAAAAGAGGCATCAGATCACGGCGGACGGTCATACTGCCTTCCCAGGCCGGCCAATACTCCGAGTACGGAGGGTGGTGAAAATACAGAACCGTCCAGCGCGACTGCTCCCTTTGTGGTGAACGCAGCGACTCAACCAGAAAGTTGTACTGATCACTGCCACGGTCGAAGGGAATATTGGTATCCAGATTGATCAGGTACACATCGCCCCATTGATGCGCATAATACCTTCCGTCAGGATGATAGGTGCGGGGGGTAACGAAGTCGTTCAGAAAGGGCGCTGCATTATCGGTGTAGGTATCGTGGTTGCCGATGGCCAGAAAAAACGGCATTTGCTGGAGCAGCTCCTCGTAAATCTGGAAGTACACTTCATCGTAGGCGGCACCGTTGCCCTGGTGAACATCTCCCACATGGATGAGAAATTCGGGATGGTATGTGCCTGAGGCGCGCACCATCTGATCGCGCACCGCCCGCTGATTGTCGTTGCCGGTACCGCTGTCGCCCAGCACAAAAAAGCTGTATTCGTTGCGCTGACCCGGTTCGGGAGCGGTTTTGAATGAGTACCCATCCGAGACCGGGATGTCTCCGGAGTATACCCGGTAGTAATAGCGGGTATCGGGCTGCAAGCCGTCAACATGGATACGATGGAACTGACCGGACCCCTGCGTTGACAGCACCCGGCTGTAGCTATCTTTCTCCACTCCTATTTCAATGCGACCAACCACGGCATCCAGACTTTGCCAGGAAATCCAGGCATCTTCGGTACCGACCTGCTGCACGTACGGTTTTCGGTTATGTGTTACAGGGTACACGACACGACGGTCGGGTTCGCCATACAGGTAAATATTCCGTGTAACCAGCACATCGTCAAAGGATGCACCGGAATTGGCATAGGAAAGCAGTCCGATGCGACCGGCAGGGTACGTATCATCAATGGCCTGACCGATGAGTTCCCCGTTCATGTATGCTCGTATTGTATCCCCGCGCACATCCACGCTCACACTGAAATATCCGGCCGGGTACGCTGCATCCACAATATTTTGATGTAGTGTCACGGGTTCACCATCAACAAAGCGTTGAATCCGTTGAATAGGGGAACGCGCCGAGGCCGAATTACCGGCATCGTTCATGAGCAGCACCCGGTAATAATTCCCGGGACTTTGGTACCGGACTATCAGCCCTATACCGTCATTGTCGGTGGAGCGAAGCACCGCATTGAGGGTGTAATCAGACCAGGTATCTTCGCCGGCGGTTATGTGTGTTCCGAGATGGTATATGAACTCCGCCGGTGGATCGTACGACCAGATATTGGACAGCTGCCAGAGCTCCCCGTTACGCACTCGCCAGTCAGAGGGACCGGAACGAGGCTGGGGATCATCGGTAATCGTCCACCCGTTCAGATCCGATACGGAAAAGGTTTCCAGAAACAGGGTATCTGCCGATTGTGAGGGACTTAAACTGGCTTCCGGCCGGTCGTGCTGTGATTGTTCCGTTACTAAAGTACCGTCGTTACCCGGGGTACCGGACACAGGCGAGACAGAATGGGCGGCCGGCAGGACTGAGACGGCTGTAAGGAACCAACTCCCCGAAAACAGCAGCACCCGAAGAAGAGGCGTACATCGATTCATAAAAAATAACTGTTTGAATGCAGTGAAAATTACAGACGCACCGGCTGTCACCAGATCGGATCCAAAACCGGCCAGGCCATACGATTGGAGTTTTGTTTGAAGACCTGCAGGGTCATGTTGGGATTGGCCCGGCTCTCACTCAAAGTCAGGGTATCCAGCATGGTTTCGTTGATATAGACCGGATAGCGGTCTTTGAGCGACGCAGCGGCATCGGTCAACGACCGGGCGAGGTAATCCCGGCGAAAACGACGGAGGCTTTCCTCCGACCAGGTCTCGGGTGAGCCAGCTCTGATGCGGTCGGAATAGGGGCTTTGGATGCCGGTTACAAACTCTGTAACTACCTCCTGGTCAAATCGGAGGGTATCCAGCATACGGTCGCGTGTTTGATGATATACCCATTTATCCTGCCAACGCCGGATATCCCGTTGTACTTCCGCTCGTTCATGCAAATTTTCCCGGGCAGCCAGGTCGAGGAACACGTCATCGCGGACCACCAGGGCAACGATGTCAGAAAAACGCAAAGAAAAGTCCTGCATTGAACCGTCAGCCCGTAACGGATATCGGCCGGTATTGAAGGTCGAAAAGAACCGCTGCACACTCCAGTTTCCGCTTTCGGTGTAGATCAGCGTCTGGTCGGCAAGGGTACGGATGGCTTCAAGTTCGGGCTGGGATGCATCGGCCTGACGGATACGCTCCCACAAGGTACCTGAGGGCGTATCCTGTTTGTACAAATCGAAGAGGTGCGGTACGATGGCATTGAATACCTCCCGACTGGTCTCCACCTGCAGCGGCGACATACGGTCGTTCACAAACACCGCAGCCTGCTGCATCGCTTTGGTATTGTAGAGTACTTTTCGGGCAGAGACCGACCGGTTGGCCCGGTCCAGCGGGGTTAATCGGGCTTGCACTATGTTGCTCACCATAAATACGAACCACTGATTGTTGTAAAAAACAGGATCGGATGGCGTGTTGATTTCGAGGTCTTGCAGATGTCCGAGTAATTCAGGATCCAGCTCAACGGCCGGCGTGCGGTCGTGAGTAAAAAACTCATCTACCTGATCTGGTGAAAGGTTGAAAACGTCACTGGCATATCGGGCAGCAACGGTTTCGAAGGGTTCATCCCGCAGTTCATCGCGTAACTGCAGCGCCTGCAGCCGACCCGGAGCCGGTAAAAACTTAAACTCGACCGAAACGGCCGACTTATTGACCTCGTGTTCAATTTCTTCGGGGGTGATTTCAATCTGGCTGAGAACAAAATGATTGAATACTTCCTCAATAATGCGCTCTTCCCGCAGGGTCTGTACGGCTCGTTGTACCGCGGCCACGGTATCCAGCTGCAGCTCATACCCACGCCGGGCCAACAGCACTTCGGTAATCATGTGGTTCAGGTAGGCTTCTCTGCGATGTTCGGCAGGCAAGAGATGAGGGTAGCCGAACTCGTAATTCAGCTGAAATTCCCGGGCAGTGATTACCTGATCGCCCACGCGGGCGAGTACCGGTTCATCCACGGGCTGCGGACCTGCCGGCGTACAGGACGTCAGCAGCCATCCGGCAGTCAGGAGTACCACGTATCTCAAAATGACCCCTACAAAAGGCGCGTCATGCAGATTGTTTTTTGCAGTCATACGGTGTTCGAACGTTGGAGGGACTACCACAACGATGCAGCCATCCCGGGCACTGCGCCCATCGGTGGATATACCCTGAATTATGAAACAGATACAGCCGGACCGCTTTCACACGGTCCGGCTGTTAGTGTATTTAAGCTATACCTTTATTTAATCAGCAGCATTTTGCGTGTGATTACAGTACTGCCAGCCTGCAGTCGGTACACATAAACGCCCGATGCCAGCGATGAGGCATCAAAATTGACGGTATACTGTCCTGCTGTCTGCTGCCCCTGTACCAGCGTAGCTACCCGCTGACCCAGCACATTGTACACCTGCAGGGTGACTTCCGCATGCTCGCCGATGCTGTAGCGGATGTTCGTAGTCGGGTTAAACGGATTTGGATAGTTCTGATCCAGGCTGAATGAATACACCTGACCGGCTTCCTCATCAATGGAAACCTCGGACGGACCAAGTCGGGTGATTGCAAATTTGTACTCACCACGCGCCGGGTCAACGATACGGTTTGATGAATCGTTTCTGGGCGGAACGTGGGCATCCTGACCAATTACCAGGAAGTAATAAGTACCACTCTCCGGAACGACGTAGGTGATTTTCGAGTGCCAGTCAAAACCGCCGTCATCGTTGGTGGCCAGCTGGTTGCCCTCAGCATCGTACAGATACATAAAGGCGTCAAAGTCTCTCGGCCACAGTGCCCCGTCAAACGGCGCCGTCTCTGCTATGAGGGTATCCCCGGCATTGGCCGTAACCTGATAGTAGTCCAGATCATCATGGAAACCTTCTACATCTTCGTCGTAGAGCATATAGGAGTAGAAAACACCATCGGTAGAGTGGTCACCCAATGCAGCGGCCTGCTCAATGGTGTTATTGGGCTCCATGGTGTCTTTCAATGCCGTGATGTCGTTGCTCTTCATGTATACCCGATAGACGGCACCGGACAGTGCTGCATTCGGTGTGAGCTGCAGGTAATAGTCCGCCGTTTCTTCAGGAATGAAGTTAATCTTGAAGTTATTACCGCCATAACGTGTGATGAAAGAACCGCCATCGGCCAGCAGATTGGTTGATGTGTCATCTACCCGGTATAATGCCACATTCATTCCGGCCTGTGCATCGTCAATCACGGAGCGCAGGTGATAGATACGACCTTCCTGCATGGTTAAGCGGAGGATATCAACATCGTCCTCATCAGCGAACGTGGCGTTAACGAAGGACCGGTCGGCCAACGGATTGCTGTCCGCTCCGGCGAAGGTATTATTCGGCTCGTTCTCGTCGTAGGATGCAGCTACATTCAGGATGTAGTCACCACGACGCGGGGAACGGTCATCTCCACCGCCCGGACCACGACTATTGGCCACCTGCAGGAAAAATTCCCCATCAGCTTCTGGAGTATAGCTCAGACGCGAATACCAGCCCATACCACCATCGTCATCGCCCAGGATTTCATTGCCTTCAGCGTCAAATAGTCGCAGACGGGTATCATTGTCGCGATCCCAAAGCTCCGGATTGGCACTGGACTGCGTATTTCCAGGTACCGGCTTGGTTTCGGCAACCATACGGATACCCGCTTTCAGATCCAGCATGAAATAATCCAGATCCCCATAAAACCGCAGGCTGTCTGCATTGAACTGCGCAAACATCTGATCGGTACCGTCCATGAGATAAGCTCCCAAAGCACGGGCTTCTTCAATGGTGTTATCCGGTTCCCGTTTTTCGGCCAGTGCGGCAAAATCAGGCGTTTCACGCGAAAGGATTTTATACGCACCAACACCGCCGCTTATGCGCAAATAGTAGGTTTTATCTTCGGTGGGGATGATACTGGCAATCTTGAAATTGTCGCCGGGATAGTTATTCGCCCAGCCACTTTCGTCCATGATGGTTTCCCCGTCGACTTCATCGAAGAAAGCAACACTCAGTGGCCCGCCGGTTTCATTGTCGACACTGCGGAAGGAGTACAGGCTGCCGGCTTTCAGGTCGAAGCGGAAATAATCCACATCGTCTGCAGTGAGGGAAGCCTCGTAGAGCTGACCAATAGCTGTACGTGTCGCGTTGGCGAAGGTATTGTTGGGCTCACGCTCTTCAAATGGCTCACCACCGGAGATAACGTAGAAACCTGCACCACCGGCATTGGCAGCTTCAACACGCACCACGAAGGTACCCTGACCGGATGGGGTATGACTCAGGCTTCCGTTGTCCGAAGTTGCAATTTCCACCAATCCGTCCGTAAGCAGGGTGATGCGCGGAGCAAAATCTTCAACAAAGTCTTCCGACGTACCGCGAACCGTGATGGTGAATTCGTCGGACGTGGTGAAATGGTAATGATCAACATCACCCGCCGGGAAAATCATGGCTCGTTGCGACGCTGCTCCGGGACCTACCGGAAGAACCGTCTGCGTAAGGGCATCGGCCAGGGTGTTGTCCGGCTCATTGGCAATGCGACCCTGAAAGATCTGCCCTTTGTCGATGGCGCCCATCTGGTAGTCGCCGGCTGAAGCGGAGGTCAGCTCAACGATATAGGCACCGGTTTTCTCCGGAACAAAGCCTTCAATGACAAAGTCATTGCCTTGTCGGCGAACCTGGATGTTATTGGCTGCTACCAAATCGTCGGAACGCGTTACCGTATTGTTCGGTCCATCGGCCGATTCATGGAAAATTCGCACGTTAATATCGCTGCTTACCGTTGAGTTGGTTGTAAACAGGGTGTACATGCGCAGTTCATGCAGGAAAAACCGGTAATGATCAACGTCGGAAGCACCGGAGAAGGAAGCGGTTTCCAGTGACAGTTGATTGGTCTCTGCATTCAGTACCGTTGCTGTTTCCGGTGTGTTGTTGGGCTCGAACTCAGCCCGGGTATTGGAATATTGGTAGGCATAAATTTTGTACATGCCCCGACCCGGATCACTGTTATCTACATTGCGGGTCTCCGGGTTGGCCTGTGTGAGCGTTCGGGTATTGGAAGCCCACATACCAGCCCAGACTACCAGGGGGCCGTCCACGTTGAGGTTGAACTCCGCCAGACGCTCCGGAGTGAGCACCAGTCTTGCATGGATATTATTGGGACCATCATGTGTCTCACGGGCACCGTCATCATCTTCAACCAGTATCTGGGAGAAATCACCGTTATAGATACGGTTACGCGTGTCCGTCATCCGACCGCTTCCCGGACCGATATCGCCACTATTGGTTCGGTACCAGCCAAAAAACGGAACAGTTTCCACAACCAGGGTGTGATCCTGCTTATAGTTCACAAAGAACAGATCTACATCTTCATCCCCTTCGTTGAGCAGCTGGGGGTATACCGCATTCGACTGCGAGGGCAATGCTGGGGTGGCTACCTTTACGGTATCCGGATTGTAAAGCATATAGGAACGCGGAACCCCGTCTGTTGCCAGTGTTGCCTGCGGATCTGCAATATTACCAATCAGACTTGAAAACGGGTAATCGGGCTCTTTAACGTCTACCCACGGCTCAAGGGGTACGGCATATGCGGTAATGTTGTACTGGCCCACCGCCTCGTCTTCATTGAACACCCACAGGTAGTAGGTACCGGTAATTTTCTCATTGGTAGCCGGATCAATAGGAGCTGTCCAGCCGGAGAGCCGGAACAGTCCCGCTCCGCCACGACCATCGGTATCCCGGCCCAGAATATCGCCGGACATCTGATCGTTACCGGTAATACCGTTGAAATCTTCTACCAGGGTTGTATCCAGATCGGATTCGTGAAACAGGCGCATACCCACCCCAATAGCACTGCCATCAGGTGCGGTACCGTGCAGGCCGTTGAAGTAGTACATCATGGTGGTGTCTACCGTAAATGCGTAGACATCAATATCGCCGGGGGTGTTGAACTCAGCGGTCACCAGCCTGCCGAAGTAGTCGGACTGCAGCAATCCGGGCTGCACAAGCACATCGTCCAGGTTGTCGGCCGTATTGAAAAAATCATTGGGCTCACGCTCGGCACGGGCCACAAACGGCGAATCGATCCAGTTGTCCATATTGTTGATCAACGGACTTAACTGAATATATTTTGATAACGACGATGATTTCTGGTGTTCGATGCGTGCCTGTTCCAGGGCTGCGGCGTCACCGCCGGTTTTATCCAGAATTTCGGCATAGTGTTCGCCGTAGATTTGCTGCAAATGGGCATCGGGGGCCGGAACTCGTTGGGCTAACGAGCTCTGGACACCGAACCCAAGGGTCAGCAGACCTGCAAGTGCGTAACGGTAGAGGGTTTTCATAGTAAGTGTGTGTGGTTATGGTGTTGCTGAAAGACGCGTTGTTCTATAATTGAATGCTCATGGATATGCGATGAGCACTTCCCAACATTCCCCACTCAGAGAAGGCATAGTCGAAGGCAAACCGTTGCCGGCTGTCCAGCATGTACTGTATGCCTAATCCCAGTGTGAGGCCGTTGATCTGATCTTTTTCAAAGAGGTTCTGATACCCAGAACGGATGAAAAAGAAGTCTTTGAACCCGAGTTCGAGTCCAAGATTCATACTTTCGGTCGACCCGGTTGGGTGCATGAGATCTACGGCAGATACACTGCTGAAATCCCCGAAGGTGCGTTCATACGCCAGTCCGAACCGAAAAATTTGTGGGAGCGGATAACTGTTGGTTATATAGCGTACCGGGATATCCGTAACGCCCTGGTTGTTCGGATCCGGATCAATGATATCAACCAGATTCTTGCCATCCATCTGCAGGTCGCCCCCGAAATTGGAGATACTGGACCCCATCGTAAGACCGTTCAACGGGGTTTGGTAGGTAACCCCGAAATCGAAGCCCAGACCGGTGGCGCGTTCACTCCAGATGCGCTGGTTGATGTATTTTACTGTGGCTCCGAAGGCAAATTCAGGAATGATCAGCAGTCCCACGGAAAGACCGGCTGCGTAATCACGGGCGTCATACATTTCCCCGGTCAGACTTCCGTCGTAAGATCGTACCGGTTGCTCAGGAATCCCCAGGGTGGTAAAACTGCCTCCCAATACAAAACGGGTACCGGCCAGTGGCACGGCTACACTGGCATAGTTGAATTCCGTTTCAGCCAGCCATTGGGTATGGCTGACCGATACCGCAGTTGTGCGCAGAAAAGCTAATCCGGAGGGGTTCCAGTACATCATGTCCGGATTGCCCCGCATGGCGGTATAAGCTCCCCCCATGGCTTCAGCACGGGCATTCACGCCAACTTCCAGAAAAGCCGCCGCTACGGTGCCTTTGTTGCTGACATTGCTCACCAGGTCGGACTGCGCTGACGCAGCAGTTGCAAAACTGAACAATCCGGTTGCAAGCAGTATGATTCTTTGAAAACGTTTCATGATTGGGTTATTTAATAAGTGCAAAACGACCCACCTTCTCGCCGATACCGGGGGCATCAATGTGATAGATGTACACTCCAAAAGCTACATTCAGACCATCATCGCTTTTCAGGTCCCAGCTGGCCATGCTGTTCACTCCATCGCCGCTGTGATGAATGGTTTTAACCAACCTTCCGCTGGTTGTGAAGATGCGGATGGTGCACACGGAAGGCAGTTTGCGGAAATCAATGCGTTGTTCTCCCCGACCCGGTAAGGCTGTAGCCCGTGATTCCAGAGGATTCACGGCGATGTAGGGGTCAGGAGCAACATAAATCTCGTCCAGAACCCCGGGCTCCATACTTTCCTGCAGGCGGTTACCCGATACGGTAAACCGTATAATGTCCGAGCTGTTAAAGGGCTTGTCTGTGGTCATCAGGAAGCGGTCACCGGTTACGGGCATGACCTGCTCATAGAGCGTATTGAGCTCGTCACGGTAGGCCAGCGGACTCTGAAACCCGGCCAGGGCAATATTCAGCCCGGGCACATTGTTCAACGAGTCCTGTACAGACGGATACCAGTCGGCAATTCCGTTGAGGAAATCGCCTAGTCGCCTGCCGGTGAGGTTGTTCCCATAAGGACGATTTTGCAACCCTCTTACCTGGTACACGGCCAGGGTATCATACAGCTCGCCGGCCTCCCTTCGGATGTCGGACACCCTGCTCAGCATGGCTTCCGGAGCATTGAACCGAAACCGCCAGGACGATCCGGTATATACCGTGCCAAATGGCGTATTTACCGAACTGATCCGCAGATCAAAGACGTCGCCGGGACTCAATACACCGGGTATCGTATCCTGCGGGAAGAGTACCGGACTCGATTCACTCACGGTCAGGGGTACCTTAAAGGCATTGTTGGGATTGGTCACATCCCAGACTTCATAGTTGACCGGAATACGGGTTGCAGCCGAAATCGACCGTGAGGTATCCGCGCCCAGCTCACCAACCCGCAGCTCATAATCACGCGGCACACGGGTATTACCGGATCCATCAACCCCAACCTGTACCTCCATAGACGGCCTGCGGGCACGGTCGACATTGCGTAACCACCCGGTTGTGGCCACTTCGGGCCTGGGCGGATTGGTTACCTTGATTTTCATACCGTCATATACCTCCACATTCAGCGCGGGAATATTGAATATATCCGCATCCGTGTGGGCCGGATCATGGGTTGCCAGCACTTCATTCGTGGTCACATTCCGGAAGGTGAACCCGTTGGTCAGTCCGTGATCGAGCAGCAGCGAATCCAGATTACGGTATCGGTTATCATCGGTGAAGGTAAACTCGTAGGTGTGACCATCGGGGTTCACAAATTCAGGAAGCACAAAAGTGACATCCACCCTGCCGGTTCCGGTACCATCCACCCGTTCCACGCCCGGTCCGTCCAGTTCCGGCTCCACATACTGCACCGATGCAGGCTGAGGCGTTACAACTGCGGTATTTTTACCTTGTGTAATGACCCGTTCAAAAATATCTACTTCAATGACCTTGCCCGACTCCGTGGGCGAAATCGGGGTCAGATTGGGCAGCTGCGATATACCGTCGTCAAAGAAATTATCAGCATATCCATGGTCAACGGAAGCCACCGCATAGTAATACGTCCTGCCATTTTGCACATCCCGGTCAATAAAGGAATACTCCAGTCCGGAATCCGAGCCCATGTCATAACTGACACCGAACTCACCGATGGGTACAGGATGGGCACCGGTCAACCCATTTTCAATGTCAAACTGTGCGATGGGCTCCCAAAGCAGCGGATTGCCAAAGGCATCACTTATCGTCTTGATGTCGTTAAATTCTGGATCCGTACTGCGATAGACCTTGTACATTTCAAAATCGAAGCCGTAAATCGGATCACGTGAACGCTCGGCAGCATCATCCCACACCAGCCTTACCTCACCATCGCCGGCTGAAGCCCTGAGAAACGGCTCGTTCGGGGGCTGGGCAAAATTGAAATCGGCATCATAGATATTCTGCATGGTATTTTTGCTGCGCAGGATATCATTGAAATCGTTACCGGCCAGGTAGGCAATGGCAAAGCGCTCGGTTTGCTCGCGGGGCAATTTGATTTTGCCGGAGCTGTATACATAGATGATATCCGCTGTTTCGGAGGGAATGATGAACTGGGAGGGCGGTACGGGCTGGATGTAGTCATTCCAAAACACCTCGTCATCCTGGATGTCCCGGGTAAAATCACCCGGCGTGCGGATCACCATATTCGTCAGGCCAATCTGGTCGATCTCATCATTGTCTGTGATTTCGAAATTGGGCTCGCCGAGATCAGGCCTGCCGTTGGCTTCAGTGCCGTCCGGATCCGGACCGGGCCAGCCTTCGTCCTCCGGACCCAGGCCGTCCGAGCCTACATCGTCCCAGATAATGTCAATCCCGATATCAAATACGCCGTTGCCGTTCACATCCTCCCAGGCTCGCCAGTCACCATCGTTGTCAATACCGTCAAACTGGGATTCGTCTACCAGTCCGTTGCGGTCATTATCGATGCCGTCTTCGGCATTTCCCGGACTCAGCAAAAAGCCGACAGCCCCGTAGCCAACCCGAAATCCATTGCGTACCAGCGGGGTCTTAAGCCATTGATAGGTAATGTTTTCATTGGTATCAAAAAAAGCTTCGTTATTTCCGGTCTGCCCGGCAATGTCATAATCCACAATCTGAAACATGATGAGTTCATCAATGTCATTGCGGGATATGTTGGTTATGTCATAGGTAGCTATAAAAATATCTTCTGCCAGAATACTGGCCCACTGATACTGACGGGTTGACACTTCAAGCCCGATTCCACGACGGCCGCCCTGTGCCCAGCTTCGGGTATCCGGTTCTGTTGTTCCAGGCAAATAAAAGGGATAGTAGGGGTAATTGTCATTGTCGCGATCGTCGGTGACATAGTAGGATTCCTGATCGGCGCGCACGAAAGCACCGTAAAATCCATTCCACCTGCCGGCACGTAATCCGGGACGTACCTCCCCGGGCATACGGTCATCCCCGGGATAGGAGCCCACCGGCCAGAAGGCAGGCCATGTTTCCGGCAGGTGCGACATGGCCGTGTACTCGATGCGGTTTTCGATGGGGAAGGTGAACCCATCGGCTCCTGCCGACTGTACTGCAAAAGCGTCTTCGGTGAGCCCGCCTACAAAATAATACCCCGCAGCTTCCAGTCGGGCACGGTCGTCCGCGTTGTCGTTGAGCCGGTTAGCCGAATTTCGGCTCCCGTACATATTGTAGTAACCGGGCATGGGCGTAAAGAAATACTGGTGCGAACCCGACGGATCACGGTCGCCGCCGCCACGATTATAGCTCTCTGACAAGATGACAAACGTATCCCCGTTGTCATCGGTAACCCTGGCACCGATACCAAAGGTCATGGTATGACCATACCGAACCCCGGAACCCCTCGGCCAGATGATATTATTCGGGGTTACAAAGCTGCCCCAATATCCGGCGCTCACGTTCAGGTTGGTTACAAAGGGTACCTGCAGCAGGTTCCCGGTATGCAGACCCCCACGCAAAAAATTCCGGAACGAGAGGTTTCCCGTATTCTGAACACTGCCTGAGGAGGTTCCTGCCCTGCGCTCAAAACGCTGCATATCGCGCTGTAAATCGTCCAGATCCCGATTCAGCCGGCGCTCTTCAGGCAGGTCATTTTTGATTTGTGCCAACGCTGCTGCCGGTTGATATGCGTGTGCAGATAGCATGAGCATCAGCATGCCGGAAAACAGACCTATGACGTGAAACGTACGAAACATGGGTTGGATATGCATTAGATGGATAACTGGATTGAAAAAAGTATTTGTCGGGGCGCTGAATACCAGGTGGGCCGAAGATCGGCATCCCGATCGGTGAACAATCCCACATACTCATTGACCGCATTGCGTTCGGCCTGGTCAAAAGGAAGGCGTATTTGCTGACCGGCCCTTCCCGAGGTACTGTACACAGTTCGCTCATTGAGCCGGTTGAGCAGGTTGTTAATCTGAACCCGGAAATTTATGTCGGTTCCGGCCATGGTAACCCGCTTGTCAAAGGTTGCATCGAGCGTCAGAATAAGCGGCTTGTTCTCGGTGTTGTCGAATATGTTGGCCGGGAATACCTTGTCTGTACTCACAAATGATGGCGTGTAGGGCTGCCCGGTAGCCAGCTGCCCTACCAGACCAATATTCCAGTTATTGCGAACCCCAACCGTCAGGTAGGTATTGGCCGTGAGCGTCTGGTCCCAGTTCAGGGGAATAATCTGCCGGTCAACGACAACATCCCCTACTTCCCCGGCCCTGCCCGCTACAATGACATCGGCGATGAACGCGGGATTGGAGGAACTGCCCCGGGCATCCTCGTACGTGACATCAAAACCCAGGCTCTGGAGCATGCCGGAAGGTCGGGTCACCAGCGCTATGGTTCCTCCTTTAATCAGGCCGTAATCGCGGTTGACGGTTCTGAAATAGTCCGTTCCATCGGAGGTAGCCAGAATTTCAAGTCCCAGCAGATTGCGCACATTTTTGTAGTAGAGGTTGATATCGATTCCAATAAAGTCGGATAGTTGTTGCTGCAGCCCCATTTCATAGTTGACGGTTCGTTCGGGAAGCAGATTGGGATTGCCCACGGTGGTCCCCAGCAACCTGCCCTGATTGGTGTTTTCATCCACCGGGTTCTGAAAGAGTCTGCTGTAGGCCGGCATCTGGGTAAAGTGCCCGTAGGCTACACGGAAAGCGCCGGATTCGGATATGGGGAAGGATATCCCGATACGCGGACTCACATACATTTTTGGCGACGACATGGCCAGGTTGTCGTCCCGGCCGATAAACTCTGATTGTTGACGGGTGTTGACGATGTAGGGCTGCCTGGTGTCGAAATACTCGAAACGCAGCCCGATTTTGGTGATGATATTGGAGCCAAGTTCCAGCTTATTCTGTACAAACCAGGCAAACTCCACCGGGTCCTGGGTAAATTCACGGGAGGTGCCGTTGATGTCCTGGGCTACCACACGCTGCAGCGGAATATCACGCAGGGCCTGCAGATAGGCATCGAAAAAGTCGTACCCTGCAGCGTTCGGGGGGCGCACGGCAACGGCCAGCTGATCCGGATTTTCCGGACGGACCCAGCCGATGGTAGTCAGCTTGTTGTAGAACTCATTCCAGCGGAACTGCATTCCTGTTTTCAGCTCTGATACGGTGTTCATCTGCCAGGTAAAATCGCCGGATACAATAAGCTGCTGCTCTTCAAATCGGTTTCGCGAATTCTCCGTACCACCGAAATACAATCCCGTAACCGCATCCGAAGCACTGAAATACTGGTAGCGGGGGTCATCGAAATCATCATAGGCTGCGGAGCCGGAACTGCTGAACTTGTAGGAAGCACGCACATTCAGAAACATATTACGTTCAAACGTACGGTGGTACGACACGATTTGCGTAATGCTTTGCGAGGTGTTCTGAAGCCGGCCGTCAGGCGAAAACCGCTTTGCCGTGTTGAAACCCTGTCCTTCCGACTGATTCAGCAGAGCACTGTAGACGAAGCGCGACGTGCTGGTAGGACGATACACCAATTTCGGATTGAGAAAGGCTGTGCGCGACCAGCTCATGGGTACAATGGCGTTATCACCACTTCCGAAGGTAATGGGATTACCGTTGCTGTCCAGAATAAGCTCACCCGTCGGCGTTCGCGCCGTATCCAGGGCTATGAGGCGGGCATCATCCGGACTAAACTGCTCGCGATACCAGAATCGATAGGCATCAATCACAAGTCCGTCATCAGCAATAAAACGACGCTGCCCTTTCAGGTACCCCGTTTCATCATTATATCTGCCCGTAAAAAAGAAGCCCAGCTTATCGTCACGACGAATAATCGGTCCGCTTGCGGTAAACGTTATTTCGTTGGATTCAAACGGGCTGTAGCCGGAACCGCCTGTAAAAACGCGGTCGGTACCGGCATGGTAGCCACTGGCCCGATACTGCAGCGTTGTTTCCAGCGATGAAGAAGGGTTACGGGTACTGATACTGACCACACCGGATTGAGCACCGCCATGCTCCGCATCAAAAGTGCCGGTGAGAACCTGCAGCTCCTGAACGGATGTGAGTTCCACGTTCACCGTGTTTCCACCGGCCTGTGAATAGATATCCTGCACGGGGATACCGTCAATCACGTAGGCAACCTCCCGGGTCCGTCCGCCTCGAAAGCTAAAGCCGTCATCGGTAGCCACAACCCCCGGCTGAAATCGAACCAGATCATTGAGTCGTTGAACAGGAAGCTCTTCAATAGTTTCGCGCTGCAGATAGGTAGCCGTAGAGGTACGGTCGCGCTGCACGATGGGTCGCTCTGCCGTGAGTACAATTTCTTCGGCCTGAAAGGCCTCGGCCCGCATTTCTGAATTCAGGAAGGTAGTACGATTGGAAAACACCTCGACCTGTTCAATCACCAGGGTTCCGTAACCAACGTAGCTTTTACGAACGGTATAGATTCCCGGAGGAATATTCAGTAATGCAAATTCACCGTCCAGATTTGCCACGGCACCACGCTCGAGTTCAACGATAAATACGGTGGCCCCGGTGAGCGGTTCATTCCGGTTGTCTGTGATAGTTCCGCTGATCCGGCCGGATTGCGCAAATGAACTGTGATACCCCAGTAAGGTCAGGAAAAGAACGAGGAAAATTTTCATCGGGTTGGGTTTTCAGAGCAGGTGATAGATTACGTGCTCAAGCTACCCTTCCTGTGTTACCCGAGTATTATATCGCTGGTTTGTACCCCTTGCGGCCAAAAGTTTACAAATCAGTTGATTATTTGTAAAAAACGGCTCCAGTTTAGCATATATGCCAGAAAAGCGGGGTCGAAACGGGTATTCTCCGATGTTAAATTATCATTACAATAGAAAGATCACCGTACTTTGAGGATGTCAAGACTGTGCTGCCATGGTGCGTTCCCATTTAACTACAGCCCCCGGAACCGACCTTCGATTGCTATTTTCATTCCAGTCCCCCGGGTAGTTTTTTTGACCCCCGATTTCATTGCGGTATTCCGGCTCCCCGATTCTGTCCGGTACACCCAGCAACGTGTTTTGACTGCCGATTTCATTGCGGCACTCCGGCTCCCCCGTTTTACTCCAGTTCGCGCAGCAGAGCACGGATTTCCTCCTTTTCTTCCGGAGTGTACATTTCGGAAACCGGCAGGGCTTGCAGCAGGCGTTGCAGTACATCGTCATATTCACGCTGGGTTTCGTAGCGGGCCTGCATGGTTGACGTAATACCAACCAGTATCGCGGCCGGCATTTGTTCTGTACTGGTCAGATAATCGATAGAACGCAGGATGTATCCGAAACTGCGTTCATTTTGTCGATCGAATAGCAGAATCACCGGAAAGCGGGTTTGTGAATGGGCAGACTCATAGGCCGCGGGCACCCAGATATCAAGCGATTTTGCGTATCCCAGCGAGGCGGATACCATAGTAGTATCGGTCATATAACGATAGCTTTCCAGGGATTGCGACCATGCGTATGGGAGACTGCAGCATAATACAATCCATGCGAATACGAAATATTTCATGGAGGGATGGTGTTCCGGTTTCGTAACGGTTTTGTCATAGTTTAGCATAAAAAACACCATAGTGAAAATGTTCATTCAATTGGTTGTCTGTGGGTGCAGAACCTCGTATTTTTGGTGTCTGTATTGAATAGCTGAGTAGCAGCGAGGATGTTCCTTAGCGCGAGTGGGACTTGTGTGGGACCAAAACACCTGGTTGAAGCTCAAAAATACATTCAGGGCCCATAGCTCAGTGGTTAGAGCAGTCGACTCATAATCGATTGGTCGGGGGTTCAAGTCCCTCTGGGCCCACCAATGAAAACCCGCTTATTTAGCATAATAAGCGGGTTTTTTATGTTTTGTAAGTAGAACGTCGTTTTTGTTACAGAAATGGCTTTTTTAATTTTCGATTGCCCCACCTTCCGTAAGCTCCCAAAAACCCTAAAAAGCTTGATTTACAAATTCTGATTTCACTTTGATTTCACTTTTTTCTAATCAGCGTTCAGCAACCGCATATTAACAACCCGGCTTATGTCGATTCAGGCTTCTTCGCAGTAATATCCCCATTAGGAAGCTGATAGTAAATTTTCCCATCTTTTGAAAACACATTGGCTATCCCCAACCTGCGATTCTCATCGAGTGCTTTACGCACACCTTTATTACCCAGTCTAGTGAGTAGAGCCGATGTCTCTGCGCTATTGATTTGTGATTTACTCATTGGATTCAACCATTTCTTTAAAAGTACCAAATAATTCGTCATTTAGCACGATATCCTGTACATCCCCTTGAAAGCTTTCATTATTAAGTTGTCTCTCAATCCTCCATTTACAACTGCTTGTTTTTCAGGGAAGCTTACAATTGCACGTTTGCCGGTGTTAACGCCCACAGCATTCATCGAAACGAGATGAGATAACCATCGGCATTCCTTACATGTCCATCCCGTTCCAAATTTCAATCGCCTCGCTCGTAAAACACGCTGCCAACCCGTTCAATGTGTTCGAGTAGGTCCTGATTTTCGATTTTGTGATAAATAGACACATCCGTTTTATAGGGAAGAAGCAGGTCGTCGAGGTCGTTATCAATTTTATTGAGCACGGTGAGGGTAAGTTCAGCGCCTTTTAGTGTCAGGTCTATATCGGAGCCGTAACGGTAGGTTCCTTTGGCTCGGGAACCGTATAAAATGGCCTGCTCAACCTGTGGATATGCGGCAAACACACCCTTGATTGCGATGATGGTCCCCGCTTTAAGGCCAGTATCCAGATTGGTTATCGCATTCATTGCTGATTTGCTTCAATAGTTTTCATCGTTGTGCTGAACATGTTAAATACATGTATATAGTCATCAACTATTTTTTGTGCGATATCCGAGGCAATTTCCTCATTGTAGGTATGACTGGTTAAGTTCCGACTTTTAATCATGTCCATCCAGATTTCACCCGCTTCAATCAATCCATTTGCAAACGCTTCTCTGGTCGCATCTCTGGAACCCATTATATCAGGATTGCCCTGATAGATAAAGAAATCCTTCATGACCTGCCATGCCAGTTCATGCGTGTACTCAAATGATTGAATTAGGCCTTGCTGTTCCAATTTGCTTAAGTTACGCTCATTGGCAAGTTTAACAGCATCATTGAGCTGTTCAAGTGCTTTTACGTAATTCGATAATCGCTGAATCCAGCGTATGTCTTTACCTGTCATCGATTAGTACTTTTGGAACGTTTTAGCACGTACTGATATTTGGTTCTGATTCGTATTCAAGCCGAGTTTTGGAAAATAATGCTAAAGTCAAGCTATCAAAACACGCTTCGAAATCAAAATTACACGTTCTCTCCACCATCCAGCAATGCAGCCAGAAATACTGATTTTTTTTCCTGCCAGTTGTATTGCGTCTTGAGCCTTTTTCGGCTCGCTTATTGGCAATTTATGAGCCGATTAGCGTCATTAATCGGCTCATAACTATGTTCCCTTAAGCCAGCATGGAACTACAGCGTCCCGGCACCCCGAACTATCGGGGTTACTCAGCACGCACAAAAGGAATTCGGGTATAGATTGCCCGCAAGGGGCGATTGAGCATTTCCATCCCGGTGGAATCCTCCTCAATCCAACCGGGCAAATAGACCTCAATATTGTACTCATCCCCATCAAACGTTTCAATTTCGCTTGATACTCCCCCAAAACCCAGCCACATGATAACGGTTCCGTCCTCGTGCCTGATATCAGGAATACGTAGTGAATCAAACGGTGGGATGTTGAATATACCGGCCTCCGTGGCTGCCTGGAGGATTTCGCCCCAGTCAGGTTCATATTCGAGCGGTTTACGGCAGGTTATGATGGTGGGCGCCATTTTAAACTCGACGCAGCTCTGCCCCATGATTTCCTCTAGCCTCGTACGTTCAAGGGCTACTTCATCCATATCAAAACTTAGATACGCCCAATAAAAATAGCTCCCTCCAATATAGGACGAGTCAATCTTCTGGATGAAGGTCAATTCATAGAAATTCGTGCTGCCGAACTCTCCCCAGATTCGAATATGCCTGTCGCCGGGTTTCATGGTCGACTCGTTTATTGGCTCAAGCCCTATCAATTCCCGTGCAAGGGACTTATCATTGTAATTCCGATACTGCTCTGAAACTGAACCTTGCTGCGCAATACCGGGAGGAACAAGCATAACGAGAAGTATTCCCGTCAGCACTGAAATCTTAGGAAGCAATCGTCGCATATCGAGAATAATCCGTTAGCATAATAGCTGACTTCATTTATATAGTGAACAAATCGACGAAATCAAAGCTTTCATCTACATTACACTTTTACCCTACATAGAATTCCCGGCATATTTTCTACATTGACTCCTGACACTTTGCCATTGTGTTTCCCATTCCGGCGAGCCTTGGAGAAACAGCATTTTGCGCACCGATCCGGCTATAGAGAATGGGTTACTTGATTACGAGATCTTCAGCTGGTACGGATCGGCCGCACTGCCGATGTACCTGCCCTATTCCGATCAAATCTGGGTAAAAAAACCGTAAATACTACACTCCAATAGCAATTTATTACAGCATTATGGATTTCGACACGCTACGCGCTTTCTGCCTTTCTTTACCAAATACAGAGGAGAAAACACCGTTTGATGAAGATACGCTGGTGTTTTATGTTTCGGGAAAGATGTTTTGTCTCACGAGTATCAGCCGGTTTGAGAGCATCAATCTGAAGTGTGACCCGCTGCGGGCTATTGAGCTTCGCGAGGAGTATCCGGATGCTGTACTGCCCGGATATCATATGAGTAAGAAGCATTGGAACACGGTTCGCATGGACGCGGGTATCCGGCGCGAGATGTTGTTGCAGTGGGTGCGTGATTCGTACGACCTCGTCGTGGCAGGGCTGCCGAAATCTAAGCGGAAATAAATTCGGTGACTTGCTCCATCCCGATCACACCGAACGCTCAGGGGAGTGACGCGGTTCGGGAAGAAACCTATTGACCAATCCAACGTTCATGCTCTACATCCTCCTGATTTTCCTGGCCGTTGCCGGCGTGTTCTACTACTTCCGGATGTCGGTTCCCAAACAAACATACACCGACCTGCTCGATGCGGAAATGGAGGGGTACCCAACGGGTACGTCCGAGGCAATCAGTCACGTCACAACGATGCTGCGCAATCAGATCATTGCAACGTGCAACGATGCTCCGTTGCCCGAACGGGCCTATTCAAACTACTCGCTGGGCTATATGAACGGTCTGCTCACCGGTGCGCTGGACCAGGCAGATATCGATGACGCTGAGACTGCTATTTTTGCCATGAAATACTGTTACCAGGCCATTTTTGGCGGGGAACACACCTACGATCTGGTTAAACACACCTCGGCCCTGCTCAAGCATGCCGACGATGAATTCACCGATGGGGTCAATGATGGCATAACGGAATACGTGCAGTACACCAACGGAGACATCAAGGCCCCGCTTGGTTGGATACACTACGTGTTCGACCGCTGAAACTTCGCGACCGACTCCGAAGTTTAGGTGCTTGTAATACAATACAGTCCCACAGCATTGCACGTGCAACAATTTAATGTGGATAGCTTGACGTCGTGTTGCTTCAGACCAGGTTCCTGCCACCGGACAGCCTGATCGAAGTAATAGGTGAAGTAGTTCGGTGTGTTTCGGTTTTCAGCAGGCAGGGGTTAAGCAACATCCTCCCAAACCAACGTTGGTTCGACGGCTTTTCGATGTTAAACGGATTGAAGTTCGTTCTTTCACCGTCAGCAGACTGTGATATAGTAAAGCACAACATTGGATCTGCACCACATATTTGTGATTATATATTGAAAATCTAATATTAATCTTTAGTATTTCATTAATTCTATTATATTAACCTCATATACTTCGAAGAAACAATGATGTCACATTTCAAACCAGATGCTTATAAACAGACCTTCATTCATCGATGAAATCAGAAAATCCATCAGGAATAATCCGGTAACGGCCATTATGGGGCCGCGTCAGTGCGGCAAAACCACCTTGGCCCGTTCAATAGCCAAAACAACGGATAGCATCATATTTGATCTTGAGGATCCCACCGATTTCGAATTGCTGTTGCAGAACCCCAAAATGATCCTTCAACAGCAAAAAGGGCTCGTTGTTATTGATGAAGTCCAGCGAAATCCGGATATGTTCCGGTTGTTGCGGGTATTGGCTGATGAAGCGGATGCTCCAAGAAAGTTTCTGATACTTGGAAGTGCCTCACCCGATTTAATTCAAAAGTCGTCGGAAAGTCTGGCCGGCCGGATCGGTTTCGTAAATCTGACTGGATTTAATCTCATGGAAACAGGGATCAAAAGCCTGGATAAGCTCTGGAAGCGAGGTGGGTTTCCAAAATCGTTTCTTGGAACCGATGAAGAGCAAAGTTTTTCCTGGAGGGAAAATTTCATCCAGACATTTTTGGAAAGGGATATCTCAAATTTTGGGTTCAATATACCTGCGGTAACCCTCAGACGATTCTGGCTGATGCTGGCACATTACCACGGCCAGATTTGGAATGGGGCCGAATTTGCACGTTCACTTGGGGTGTCGGAGCCGACCGTAAAAAGGTACCTCGATATTCTTACGGGCACATATATGATCAGGCAACTTCAACCATGGCACGAGAACCTGAAAAAAAGGCAGGTAAAGGCGCCCAAAGTCTACATTCGGGACAGTGGTATAGTACACGCACTCCTGGGCATGGAGGCAGATGCCATTCTAACTAACGTGAAATCGGGTGCCTCCTGGGAAGGGTTCATTATTGAACAGCTGCTTTCCAGACTTTCGACGCGCGACTTTTATTATTGGAGGACGCATACCGGTATCGAGCTTGACCTTATGGTTCTGAAAAGCGGTAAAAGACTGGGGTTTGAGGTTACGTTTTCTGAAACACCAAAAATTACCCGGTCGATGCTTTCTGCCCGTGAAGATTTAAAACTGGATCAGTTATTCATCATTTATAACGGGCACAGGCTGGTTGCGCTGGAGCATTCTATCATTGCCGTTCCGGCGTCGAATATCGTTGATTTCGATTTCTTGAGTTCAGGTTGCAAAGGGTCATGATGCAAGGACGCCAGCAGTTCAGTTCAGCGATTTGTGTTCTGACAGGCTTAGACGGCTAAGTTATATGCCTAAATACCAATATAATGACGGTTTCTTTTGTGCGTCGGTCTGCGTATTATTTGGTTTTAGTCTAAATTAGCACAAGATGATTTGTGCAGTTCTATCCCCCATCGAATAAACCCCATATTTGCCATGAAATTTACCCGACTCTTACTGTTTGTTTTCACCATCGCCTTCGTGGCCGGAGCCTGCTCCGATGCGAAAGAAGTCAACATCTACTCGGCCCGGCACTATGATACCGATCTGGAACTCTACGAGAAGTTCACCGAACAAACCGGCATCAAGGTCAACCTGCTGGAAGGTCGCAGCGATGAACTCATCGAACGCATTTCCAGCGAAGGTACCAACTCCCCGGCCGATATTCTGATTACCGTGGATGCAGGTCGACTGTGGCGGGCCAAGGAAGCCGGTATTTTCCAGCCGCTCGACTCGGAAATGCTGACCTCGCTGATTCCCGCTGAACTGCGCGACCGTGACGATATGTGGGTTGGATTCTCGAAACGAACCCGGGGCATAGTCTACCACAAAGACCGCGTTGATCCGGCCAATTTCCGCGGATACCGCGAGCTGACCGACGAGCAGTGGCGAGGCCGGCTGTGCATCCGCTCGTCCAACAACATCTACAATCAGTCGCTGGTGGCATCGGCCATCGAAACCTACGGCGTGGAAGCAACCGAAGCGTGGGCCGCGGGCATGGTGGCTAACTTTGCACGAAGTCCGCAGGGCGGCGATACCGACCAGATCCGCGCTGTGGCGGCGGGCGAATGCGATATTGCCGTGGTCAATCACTACTACCTGGCCCGACTCATGGCCTCTGAGCGCGAGGAAGATCAGCAGGTTGCTGCGGCTGTGGATATGTATTTCCCTTCGGCTGCGTTCGGCGGCACCCACGTGAACATCAGTGGTGCAGGGATTACAGCCAATGCCCCGAACCGCGACCATGCCATTGCGTTTCTGGAATTTCTGGCTACCGAAGAAGCCCAGGCCATTTATGCCATTGCCAATAACGAATTCCCCATCCTGACCGATATGGAAGTATCCGGTGTTCTGGGCGATTTCACCGATTTTGATACCGACGCAGTGAACGTGACTTCGTACGGTGAAAACAATCCGGAGGCCATACGTCTGATGGACCGTGTAAACTGGCCGTAAAGAGACCGTCGTTTGCCGTACAGACGATCCTGAAGGCATTACACCCTGTCCAGCCCTGTCGGTTTACTGCCGGCAGGGCTTTTTTTGTACTTCGTTGGTTGCCCTACTCCGCCTTAACGGGATCCTGAGTCGAAACCCGGCACGATGCCGGTCGGCCGTTCGCTGCGCTGCCCCGGACACCCGGTACGATGCCGCTTCTGCATCCACCCGCCCGCAGTGAACCTTAATGTTGCTGCCCTACTCCTCGTCGGTCTGCCTCGACCGGGCGATGGATCGGCTGAGTATAATCACCGGAATGAGTCCGACCAGCACAATGGCCAGGGCTGCACCGGACGACTCGGCAAGCCGTTCATCAGACGCCAGCCGGTACACCTGAATAGCCAGGGTATCAAAGTTGAACGGCCGTATGATCAGCGTAGCCGGCAATTCCTTGATGATATCCACCACCACCAGCATGATGGCGGCAAACAGGCTGCCTGAAAGCATGGGAATGTGGACCTTACGCAGCACCTTGGTAAAACTATAGCCCATCCCCCAGGCCGCCTCGTCCATATTCGGAGTAATCTTATTCAGGCTGGACTCCACCGTATTGAACGCCACGGCCAGAAATCGTACGAGGTAGGCAAAAACCAGGGCAAAGACGGTTCCGCTGAACAGCAGTCCGGTAGAGAAACCGAACAGCTCGCGCGACTTCCCGTCGATGAAATTATCCAGCCACCCGAACGGGATCAGGATACCTACTGCGATGACGGTACCCGGAATGGCGTACCCCATCGTACCGATTTTCGTGGCAGACTGAATCAATCTGCCCGACCTTCGGCGATTTCCATAGGCCAGGACCATGGCCACCAGAACCGTAACAACGCCACCGATGGTGGCCAGAATGAAGGTGTTACCCATGAGTCCCAGTATCCGGGTATTGACGGCGGACCCGAAATTGGCCACCAGCATATTTACCAGAATAACTACCGGTACCAGGAACCCGAACACCACCGGAACCGAGCAGAATGCGGTGCTGGCCCAGGCTTTCCAGCCGGTCAGTTTGAACAGTTTTATGCGTTTGTACCGGCCGGCCGTGGACTGGCGGGTGTACATGTTCTTGCGCGACCATTGTTCCAGCAGGATCAGCACAAGAATAAAAAGCATAAGAAAGGCCGACAACTGGGCGGCGGCCACGCGCTCACCGAGTCCGAACCAGGTTCGGTAGATCCCCGTGGTGAAGGTCTGCACCCCGAAATAGTCCACCGTCCCGAAGTCGTTCAGGGTTTCCATGAGGGCCAGGGCCATCCCCGCGGCAATGGAGGGTCGGGCCAGGGGCAGGGCGATGCGGTAGAAACAGGCGGTGGGTGAGCTGCCCAGACTCCGGCCGGCCTCCAGCAGGGAAATCGATTGCTCCAGAAAGGCGGTGCGTGTGAGCAGGTACACGTAGGGGAAGAACACCAGCGACATCAGTACGATGGCGCCTTCGATGGAGCGAATTTCCGGGAACCAGTAGTCGACCGCTTCCCATCCGGTTACCGCGCGGAGGTAGCCCTGCACCGGTCCTTCAAAGGCCAGCAGGTCGGTGTAGGTATAAGCCAGCAGATAGGCCGGCATCGCCATGGGCAAAATCAGCAGCCACTGAAAATGCCGGCTGCCCGGGAAGGAACACATCGTAACCAGCCAGGCCGTTCCCACCCCGATGACCAGTACACCGGTACCCACGCCCACCATCAGCAGCAGGGAGTTGCGAACATACCCGGGAAGAACCGTGGCCGCCAGATGCCCCCAGATATCGCCGCTGGAGGCAAAGAACACGTTGGATATCACCGAAAGTATAGGAATGGAGACCAGCAGGGCGATGGTGACCGTGACCCAGCTCCATGCGCGTGAACCCGATCGGGCGGGCCGTCGCGTGAGCCGGGTGCGGGTGATTTCGAGGAGGTTTTTGAGCATGCTGGGGTTCCGTCGGGGGTGATTGAGGCCTCCGGGCGGTAAGCGTATTTGAAATATGGGGTTCGAATGCGGTATGGGTCAGGCGGAAGGCAGGTACGGTGACATCTGCGGGGCCGCCTATCCAACAGACTTGCAAAAATACCAATAATGCCGCAGGGATTAAACGATTCTGCGCAGCGAGATGGATAAATATTGGGGTATGGTCTGTCCGGGTATTCGCAGAACATCCGGCATTCCCGGCACGTGCGTCACCGGCACGTGCGAGTCACCGGCAGCGGATCCGACACGTGCGTCACCGGCAGCGAATCCGGCACGTGCGTCACCGGCAGCGTCACCGGCACGTAGGGCAACCCCGGATTATCCGGCGTATGCGGCATGCATTGCAGCCTGGCGGCACGTGCAGGTCACAGTCCCAGGATGTGCTTGTTTTCCAGTACGAAACGGGTGAGTGCGTTTACACCGTTGAGTCCCAGTTTGCTGCAGATGTTGTTACGGTGATTTTCAACCGTGCGATAGCTTACCCCCAGTTTTTCGGCGATTTCCTTGCTGGACAGCGATTGGCTGACCCCTTGCAGAACAGCCTTTTCCATTCGGGTGAGATTGTCCAGATTGGAACGCAGTTGCCGTTTATCCGGAGCTGCCTCTGTGAGGCTTTCGGTGGCCTGGGCGTTGAAATATTTCTTCCCGCTGAGAATGGTTTTCAGGCAGCGTTCAATTTCCTCCGGAGCCGACTCCTTCGGCAGATAGGCGCTTACACCCAGCAGAATAGATTCCCTGACCAATAAACGGTCGTTGTACATGGTCATCAGCACAATCCGGTTGTTTTGCACGATGTCCGGATGATCGCGCAGAAACTGAATCCCGTTGCCGTCGGGCAGGTTCACATCCAGAATCACCACATCCGGCGTACGTTCAGCCAGGATGTCCAGCGTTTCCCTGATATTACTTGCCTGAAGGACGGTTGAGTCAGGATACAGCAGGGTTATAATCTGCTGCAGTCCTTTCCGAAACATCGGATGATCGTCCACTAAAACGAATACATTACTCAAAATTACGTCCCTGTTGCGGTTTTCATAAGCACGAATCCACGATGATTGGCCGGTGCATTGCCATAGTCGTATAATAAAAGAATTTACGAGGGATAAAACTTGAGTAGAAACGCACGGTTACAAAGTATTGTGTAAGCACCGCAGTTTGCTGGGGGTACCGGCAACCGGCCGCGGCCGGACCCACATTGACCTGCTGTGTAAGCAACATAGTTTGCTGGGGTACCGGCAACCAATTCCCGCAAAGATACTTAGTGCAGGGTATGTCAGCAACACCCGGGTTACCCGGTCACACCGTGGACGACAAGGGCTTCCGCAATCGGATTATCGTTCCGCCCTCCGCCGGACTATCCACAGAAAACACCGCCTGAAGATGGGCGGCCCGCTCTTCGAAAGACCGAAACCCCATGGTTTCAGCCGGTTCGTTCCGGTTCACATGGCCAATTCCGATCCCGTCGTCACGGATTTCCGTGAGCAGATAGCCCTCCACACGATCTGCCTGAATCAGCACATGGCAGTTACGGGCCTGAGCGTGTTTGATAACATTGGTGATACTTTCCTGCACAAAACGGTAGAACAGCAAGGCTTCATCGGGTGTGATTACATCGTCAATGGGATCGATAGACCATGTAAAGCGCACCTGTGCCATGGGCTGCAGCGATTCCAGCAGGGCTTGAATCGACTTGGAGACGCCTATTTTTTCGAGCAGATGCGGGTGAATATTTTGGGAGATTTCACGGATTTCGGCAACCGTATCGGTGATAAGGTCGTTAATTTCCTGGTATTTCTCCTCGGCGAAATCGTCCTTTACGGTCATGAGCACCTGCCGGAACGAGAGTTTGACGAGCATGAGCTTGCTGCCGATACTATCATGCAGCGCTTCGGCAACCCTGCGACGCTCCTCGTCCTGAAAGAGCATGAGCTGACGGGAGTACTTCCGTGACATGGCTATGGTATGACGCAGTTTCTGCAGGTAGCTGTTCACACTGAAGGCAACCATTCCGGCAATCAGCAGGATGGCACCCAGCTGAACATACCATAGCTGGTAGAATGGACTTTGAATGCGGAACCACACCTCCGACACCGGGGCCTGATGCAGGCTTGCTTCGGTCGATCGGACCAGCTGCAGCTGGTAGGTACCGGGCTGCAGTCCGGCCAGGATCAGTTCATTCTGGATGGGATTTCGCCGCCAGGTGGTGTCAATGTTGGCAAACCGGTACCAGTACGATGACGCCCTGGGATTGTAGAAAACGGGCGAGGCAAACTGGATGTTAACCTGGTTGTCTGTATAAGGCAGCCGCAGCATATCGGTTGCATTCAGCCGATAGGTTCCGGAGGAGGCAGACAAGGTTTCGATGTACACGGTATGAGAGCGGTTTTCGGAGGTGATCTGCTCCGGACGGAAGAAGTTCACGCCTTGAATTCCACCCAGAAACAGGATTTCACCACGGTAACTGGCATAGGACTTCCGGTTGAACTCGTTAGACTGCAACCCGTCGACGTTTCGAAAATTGGTGAAGGATTCATTTCGGACATCCATCCAGCTGATACCCAGGTTGGTGCTCATCCACAGGTTCCCCAACCGATCGAACTGTACGGAGTAGATGGTGTTATTGGGCAGTCCCGACTCCGTGGTATAATTTTTCAGCAGGCGAAAGTCCGGATCCAGGTGCAGCAGTCCGTTATCGGTACCCATCCAGAAATCCCCGTTGGTGTCCTTTGTCATGCTCAGAAACCGAACAGCGCCGTAATCGCGGTTTAGCAGGTACGCTGCCTGAACAGCCTCGCCGGAAAAACGCAGGTGTACCAGCCGTCCGTCAAAGGTTCCTGCATAGAAGTCGCCATCCCCGAATTCCCTGACAAAACTGAATTGGATTCCGGACCATGGTGTCAGTGCAGGATGTATGACCTCGCGCAGGGCGGATGTATCAAAAATACGCAGGCCGTTCGAGGTGGACAGCAGCAAGCGCACCGGGTCAATCCAGGTAAGATCCTGAACCAGATTACTCAGGTAATCGCCGTTATTGAACGAAAACAACTGGTACGCATTGGTGGTCAGGTCCAGCGTGATCAGTCCGTTTCCTTCAGTACCTATCCATAGCTGCGTTTCATCTGCGGGATCGGCTGTTATAGAAAAAGGTATGTAGGCGTTGTTACCGGAATTACCGCCCAGCAACGCTTCCGACTGCATGGTCCCGAAATTATAGCGTTCCAGTCCGCTGTACCCGCCGATGAGTACTTCGTGGGGGCTGAGCGGGTAGATAGCGCGGATACTACTGCTCTGCAGGGCATCCGGGGCGTTTTCGCGATGCGAAAGCAGCCCGAACCAGGTGCTTGTGTTGTAGATCCGGCTCAGGCCGAACCCGATGGTACCCAGCCAGAGTATGCCATCCTGACTCATGGTGATACTCCGGGCCATGACTACATTATCACCCATATTGGACACTGAAGCTGCTAACTCGGGTTGGGATCCGGTGCCGTCAGGCGACCAGACGTACACGCGGTTACCTTCTCCTGAGGCCCAGAGCCTGCCGTCCTGGTAGGTAATAGCCGCAATCGGCTCGGGGTAGCGGGCCATGTAGCAGACCTGCTGCAGGGCGGCATCGTACACATAAACCCGTTCCTGCAGGGCCAGGGCGTAGCGATTGTTGCCCAGCGATGTGTAGTCCAGTACTGCGCCCTGGTTCACGTTGCTGTAATCGGCCAATTTTTGGAGCTGTCCTGAGGCGAGGTGATATCGGTGAACGGTACGCTCGAAGGAGAATAAAACCAGGGTTGAATCGGCTTCCGGGAATACGGCCCTCAGACCGGGAATCTCGCGCGGAAGGGGCAGCTGATCGAAGCGGTCGAGGCTGGCATTGTAGGCGAGCAGGTCTTTGCCCGCCACGGCGTAGATCCGGCCATCATCGGTGGCAGCAATATGGTAAACACCCTCACTGTTTCCGTTGGGGTTAAGCATGCTATGGTTGGTGTACCGTTGAAACCGGCCTTCATTCGGATCATAGATACTGATCATGGATGCATTATGACCGACTATGATGCGATGGTCATGCGTTTCGGCCAGCGCATAGATATCGCTGGATGCAATGGTGGTTGAATCGGTGATACTTCGACGGAAAATTCGGTTTTCGTGGCCGTCATAGCGGTTAAGTCCGTCGTTGGTACCAATCCACAGAAATCCGTGTGAGTCGGTCATCAGGGTCGTGACCACGTTTTGCGACAGGCCTTCATCAACAGTCAGGGCGTTCAGGTCGACCTGGTACTGGGCTGCCAGCGGGCTCCATGAGGCGCCAAGCCATAGTACTATGATGAATATGTTGCGGATCATGCTGCACGGGTGATGAGTACATTTAGTGCGGCAATCTAAACAATTAGTTGTAATTATCTGAATTTGGGTGGGGATAATTTGAAATACCGGATGTAACCGGGTTGTTTCGGCCAGGGAAACCGTCAAGGCACAATTCGGAGTAAGCGGCCTTAGCGCACTGCGGCCGCGACCCTATTCCCTGTCGAAGGCATGGTCTTCCCGTGCAATGCAGTGGATATAACCAAAGGGCAGTCAAATTCGGGGTGACGAAGGATGTGAACCGGGCAGTCAAAGGCATCACCGATAAGTTCGGGTCTGAAGACCTCATCCGGTGTTCCCAGCGCATAGAGTCGTCCGTCTTTGAGTATGGTGACTTCATCGGCATACTGGGCAGCCAGATTCAAGTCATGGAGTATCATCAGGACCGCTACATTGCGTTGCGTCAGTCTTCGGATGTGATGCATAAGGGTGTGCTGGTGCGACATATCCAGACTTGACAAGGGCTCGTCCAGCAACAGGTAACACGGATCGGCATTTTCAATGGCATCATGCAGCTGAGCCAGTATGCGGGCGAGTTGAACCCGTTGTTTTTCGCCACCCGACAAGGTCGGATACGAACGGGAAGCCAGGTGATCTACGCCGGTTTCAGCCATACACGACATCGCGATACGCCGGTCATCGTGCGTTTCAAACCCTCTGGTATGGGGTGTTCTGCCCATCAATACTACTTCAAAGGCCGTAAATGCGAAGGGTAGCTGCGTATTTTGCATCATAACGGCCCGTTTACGAGCCAGTGTAAGCGGTTTAATATGGCTCAGGAGGGTACCCTCCATGCAGACCTGCCCGCTGATTGGATGAATATCACCGGTAAGTGTTTTCAGCAAGGTAGATTTGCCTGCTCCGTTTTTGCCCAGAACCGCGCAGAAACTCCCGGGCTCCAGTTTCAGGTTCACCCTGTCTACCAGTGTTTTGTCTCCAATCTGAACGGTAATATCCCGGGCTTCAAGCATAATTGTGGGTTTAGTGTTAAAGATAACCTTCCTGATCCCGGTTTCTGAGCAGTAACCAAAGGAAAAACGGCGCTCCGGCAGCCGCAGTAATGACCCCGATGGGTAATTCCGCCGGTGCAGCAAGTGTGCGGGCAAGAAGGTCTGAAACCAGCAGCAGCAGTCCGCCGAGCACGGCTGATCCCGGCATCAGGAAGCGGTGATCCGGACCAATCCACAGCCGGAGAATATGAGGAACGACCAGGCCCACGAATCCGATCATTCCACTGACCGAAACCGCCGCGCCGACAGCCAATCCTACAAATACGATGATGGTTTTTTTCAGCAGTTCTACGCGTACGCCAAGATGACGTGCTTCCGCCTCTCCCAGAAGTATGGTATTCAATCCCCGTGACAAGGCCGGCAGAATCAGGATTGCAGCCAGTAAGAAGGGCAAGACAATCCATATGGAGGACCACATAGCCCCTCCCAGACTCCCAAGCGTCCAGAAGGTCAGATCCCGTAATTGATCATCATCGGCCAGGAAAATCATAAAGCCGATAATGGCGCCGGCCAACGCATTAACGGCAATACCGGCCAGGAGCATGGTTGTGACCTGCGTCTGTCCGTTTCGGGTAGCCAGGGTATAGACCAGTACGGTTGCCATCGTTCCTCCGGCAAAGGCGGCCATGGGAACCAGAGCCGGACCGAGGTACGTGATGACCGGCAAGGTTATTTGTGAGAGTACAACCATAGCGATGGCGGTTGCCAGTGCGGCTCCGCTGGAGACACCGATAAGACCCGGATCGGCCAGCGGATTGCGGAAAAGTCCCTGCATGGCGGCTCCTGAAACAGCCAGTGCTGCGCCAACCAGAACCGCCAGAACAACCCGGGGAAGCCGGATGGTTAGCAGGATAGCTTCCTGAACCGGCTGATGCCCGGTTTCCGTACTGAATCCCAGCAGATGGGCGAAGATTGCCAGTACAGCAGACGGCGGAATGTTTACCGCACCGATTCCAACGGACAGCACCATCACCCACCCAAGGACGAGGGTCAAGATCAGCAGTACCCAGATCGACGACATGAACCGGGGGACGGTTCGCCACACGTAAAACCACTGGACCAGGGTGCTCATGCTATTTTAGTTGGATGCTTTTTCGTGTGATAGTTCGGCATCGGGGTGCAGCAGTTCGATGAGATCCAGAACAGCCCGGCCCAGTCGCGGACCGAAACCAAGCAGGTAAGCACCGTCCATGCTGTGAATACGTCCGTTTGATGCCGCATTGGTCAGGGCAATTCCCGGCGTTTGCAGAATGGCCGACCTCCCCCCTGCGCTGCGGAGTCCGGAGTCCATCATCAGAATAATATCCGGATTGGCTGCGACTACCGCTTCCGGGGTCAATGGTTTATACCCGCTGAAATCGCTGAAGGCATTTATTCCGCCGGCCAGTGCGATCATCGTACTGGCAGAAGTCTGATCTCCGGCAACCATGAGGGTGTTGGGTCCGCGGGCATAAATGAACAATACAACAGGTCTGTTGCTGATCTGTTCACGAAGCATAGCTGCCGTATCCAGTTCCGCGCGTATAGCCTCACTGAGGGCGCGGGCCTGCTCTTCCCTGCCAAGAACCTGACCCAGTACGGAAATACGTTCCAGGGCCGCATCCACGCTCTCACCGGCCGGCAGCATCAGCAAGGGTGTTCCCGTATTTCGGATCTGCTGTATCGCGGTTTCAGGACCGGCAGCACCACTGGCCAGCACCAGTCCCGGAGAAAATGAAAGGATGCCTTCTGCATTCAGATTTCGGGTGAACGACACCTTGGGCAGACCGGCGGCAGCGCCTGGATACATGCTGGATTCGTCAACCGCTATCAGATTGTCACCCGCATCCAGAGCAAAAATGGTCTCAGTAACCGCGCTGCCAACCGATACAATGCGGGATGTATCCGCAACAGAAACCCGGACCCCGTCGGTGCCCGTGATTTCTGTCTGAGCAGCGGTGAACTGCGTTACGGTGAACAATAGCAAGGCCAAAACCATAGAAAATAGTATTGCCGGGTTCGCTTGATATACGCTACGCTGGTTCATGCTGTCATTTGTTTTTTTAGTTCGGATGTCAGGTCGGTCCAGGATGCAAGTTCTGGTTTACCCGGTTTACGGGCTCCAAAGAAGGTTACAATCTGTGCTCCCTCCGCATCGAAAAGCTCCAGGGAGGTGACCGGTCCATCATCGGTGGGTTTTTCAACAATCCAGGTCTCTGCTATCAGGTCTTCGCGAAGATGCAGATTAAAACGAGGGTCCATGATATTGACCCAGTTTTCCATGACCTTAATTTTTTGTACCGGACCGGAGTGTATCTGAATCATTCCGCTGTTGCCCACAAAAACCATGATGGGTATCTGCCGACCGGAGGCAAGGAGGAGCATTTCCTGTGTAGTTTCACGCTTTACCTTCCAGCTGAAGCTGCCTTCGGCCAGTTTGAGCGCATCGGTTCGACCGATTTCAAAGTCGCGGAGCATGGGAAAGAAGTCGTGCGTATCCCGTAAAGCAGACCAGGTACGAAGCAGGGCATCTTTATCAATATGCTCTGCCGGCCGTGTGGTATCCTTTTCCAGATGCCTGGTAATTTCGATAAAGGGCGATTGATCAGGATGCCGGAATTCCTCCACCAGGTCATTGAACTGCCTGGCACGGTCAGCATCTTTCAGATAAATTTTATGAACCGCATGACCTTCTTTGTCGAAGAATTGCAAGCTCAGCAATGTTCCGCGAGCGTTTTCGACGGGAAGGGCGAACGCGAAGCCCCATCGTTGGTGGAATACCCGCAGGTCAATTTCTTCATCGAGCACCAGTCCGGCGAATCCCTTGAAGGATACGTTTCTGTAAACGCCCGTTTTTTCGTGTACAGCAGCCTCATTGCGGGTTAGTGCCATTACTTCGCCCAGCCGCTCAAGCTTGCTGAACAGTACGCTCCAGTCGGTGTTCAGCCGGACCGTCTGCTTTCCGTCGCAGGCTGAGGCAACCAGTTCTGCTTCGCTGACTCCCAGCGTGCGGGCTATCTGCAGGGCGCGCATGCGGGGATTAGCCTGTTTGGTCTGTTCCCATCGTTGCCGTAGGCTTTCAGCTGCCGACATCGGTTGAATGGTAGTTTCCATAGGGTAGAGTTCAGGTGTTGATATTGAGCGGGTGCTGTCCGAGCGTCTGGACTTAGGACAGCACCCGCGTTGGTTGATGAGGTCAGTTCAGATCGCGCAGGCCTTCCGTGCGCTGTAAGGCGTAGCGAAAGGTGTAGTAACGACTTTCAGGCCGAGTCTGCAGATTGGCGAACGCTTCACTGGACGTATCCGGATTGTCGTAGTAGTAACTGATGATTTCAACTTTTGCAAAGTGATTGGCATCGGCGGTTTGTAATACGATGGTGACGTTTTCACGGGGCAGGACGGCGAAAGGCGGCATGGCCTGCGCCGGATTGTAGGTATACCACCCGTTGCCGCTGCCGTCTGGAATGGCCAGCACCTCTGCTGAATCGGTATTATATCCTGCAGACGGAGCGATGGTCACCTGCTGAAACGGAACATCCAGCACTACTGCTCCAGCGCTTCCGGGTCCGCTCACTCCGCTGTTCACCAGAATAGTGGTACCCCGGAAGGCCAGGTCCCAGTTTGCGGATGCCGAATCGCTGCGCGGAACAACGAGTCCGCTGCGGAGACTGAAAAAAGTAAACTCGCCGTTATCACCCACGGCGGAAAGGTTCTCGATGGTTTTAACATCAATCTCAGATTCCGGTACGTCTGCGCCGGTGGAGCTATCGCTGCATGCAGTGATAACGATGGTGGTGGCTGCAAGCAGCATCGGAAGGATAAATCGATAGTTCATAATGGGTATTATTGTTGCGTGTTGTTGGATTTGTTTAAAGGTTAAGTTCCGCCTGGATATACCACAGTCGACCAGGTAGATGCGGTTGAAAAACATGGGTGTAGTCCAGGGCGTTGTCCAGGCCCAGCTGCACATTCAGACTGGATCCAAGTTTTCGGGAGACCGCCAGATTCCATACCGTAAAGCCGGATTCAAACTCGTTGTCGTCGGCATAACCGTTTCCATTGCGGTCAATCATGGCGTAAGGGCCCCGATAAATCCCTCTGAGGCTTCCTCCCCAATTTCGATGGTTGGCAAATACACGCAGACTCAGGGCGTGACGGGAACGGTTAAACAGGGGTTCATAGCGGACACTGCTGCGTTGCACCAGTTCGCCCTGTGCATCCTGCAGCGTTTGGGTCTCACTGATCCTGGAGCGGGCGTCCAGAAGCTGGTAACCCAGAGAGCCCCCCAGGGATTCACGATAGGTGAACTGGATGGCCGACTCCAGGCCCTGTATACGGACCTGATCAACATTGAAATAGGTAAATACAGACTGGCCATTGGTCCGCCGTGCAACAGGTGCCACCTCGATGAGGTCTTGCACAGCATTATGAAACATATTTACGCGCAGACGAACCGAGGGGGTCATATCCACATCAAAGCCCGAATTTACGGCCCAGGACGACTCGGCTCTGATGTTATCCAGGTTGTCTGCTGGGATGAGAATTTCTGCTAACGTTCCCTCGGCAGCGAGTCGCCGGATACCATCGGCAACGGTAGCCGATCCGAAAACGCTGTATCCGGACGTGGAATTCGTGAAATCCAGGAATAGCTGTCGGAATTCCGGGGCTTTGAATCCCCGGCCCAATGAAGAACGAATCTGAATCCATGATGCCGGACGGTACCGAAATGATACCTTGGGACTTACCTGATTACGGTATTCACTGTGGCTATCATAGCGTAGTCCGCTGGTCAGGTTGAGGTCGCCTGACGGGGACCAGGTATGCTGAAAAAAAGCAAATTGCGTCTGAAAATCAGGCTGCGACGGATAACGCTGTGCGTTGAGACGTTCATCGATCAACCCGAAGCCGCCCAGGAATTGATGGGCTGTACCGGAGTTATAGGCAGCACGAATCTCACCGCGCTGATGAAATTGTCTGAAGCGATCGGTCGAAAACAGGGTGCCCGTTTCTTCGGCTCTGGACGTTGTCTCCATAACAAAATAGGCATACATCCAATCGGCCATGAGCTCCAGTCCTGCTGCGGTGCGATAGACGATTTCAGTGCCCAGGGTCAGATCTTGCTGTTGGTCTCGGGTGACAAGCAGTACGGAACGGTTTTCAGGCTGTTGAATCAGGGTGTTATTGGAGAGCTGCTCGTCAAACCAGCGTGCACGAGCTGAGACCGTCAGGTTATCGGAAACGTCCAACGATCCGCGGTAATTAAGTGTATAGTTGGCAAAATCAGGAATGGTTTTAGAGACTGCCCCGGAGTTGCGACGATAACCGTCTGAGCGATGGTGGTTTACTGAAATTTTATTGCCAATCTGGCGGGTATTGTACGTGATATCGCCACTGAGGTCCGAGGTATTATGAGTTCCGTAGCGGGTGGTTAGACCGGCACTCAGGGTTTCATCACCTGCGGTATCCGTAATTATGTTGATGACACCGGCCAGTGCGTCACTGCCCCACAGCGCTGACGAAGGGCCTTTGACAATTTCGATTTGCCGGACGTTGCGTACGCTTATTCGCGTAAGGTCCAGGGTACCTGCTGTTCGACCGATTACCGGGTTGCCATCGATGAGAATCAGGGTGTATTCCGGATCAAAACCCTGCATTTGTACGCCGGTACCATGATTATTGACAAGCTGAAGTCCTGCCTGTTCACCCAGAACATCACTAAGCCGCATGTTGCCGGATTGCCGTATTTCAGCCTGTTCAATAACCTGAACCGGTATGGAAACATCTTCAAGGTCGCTGCGGGTACGGGTTGCGGTGACTACAAGGGTCTCACTTCGATGTCGGACAGGCTGCAGTGTGACATTCAACGTATCAGCGGACGACCACGGCTCAGGTATCGTTGCTGTGTGTTCCTGGTAACCGTGCCGGGTAAATGTGAGCTGAATGGGTGAACGGGGATGACCGGAGGTGTCAACGCGAAATTGACCGTTTCGATCCGTGTACTGCATAAACTCCGTTTCCACCAGGTTAACCTGCACGTTCCGGAGTGGCTGATCATCGGTGTCGCGTACATACCCTGTAATATGTTGTGCTGCCGCAGGCATCGCAAGGACGCCACACAGCAGCACCTGTAAAATAATCCTGAACATTAACGGCAATTGTGCTTTGGAGATATTTTGTTAACTTGGTGCTGAATTTATTTAGACTAAGTATAAACAAAAAGAAAATATGCCGTTTCTTGCCTAGAACAGCCGTTTTTCAAGCGAGCTGTTTAGGACAAGACTATATAAGCCCATCGATACGCTCACTAAACAACTGCCGGACAATGAAAAACAAGTATGTCAAACGTTCACGAATTAGCGAGGCCAAATTCAGGGAATTGCTTCGCTTCTTTTCCCTGGATCTGACTTCAACGCAAATTGCCAAAATCACCGGTCTGAACAGAAACACTGTGAACCGGTACCTTCATGAAATCCGTTGCCGAATCGAGCATACCAATCACGTAAAATCAAGCAGTATAATTTCCCCGGAACCTGATACTGCGGATGACCCGATCTGTATGCTGATCAGGGAAGAGCGTGGTGTTATCTTTACCGCAGTTATCGGTTCAAATACCCTGTTTTCGTTGGATTTACAGGACATAGGATTTGATTTGGTAATCAATACAGCAGACGAGTCGCACCGCTTTATCGGTTTTAGAAACCCGGATCCGGAAATGCATCGCAAGAAAATAAACCGGATCGAAAACTTCTGGGGTTTTGCCTGTTTACGCCTGAGTAAATTCAAGGGGCTGCACCCTGCAACGGTACGTTTACATGTTGCTGAGTGTGCTTTCCGTTACAATCATCGAAAAGATGATTTATATCCGATTTTGCTGCAGATTATCCGTAATAATCCGCTGTTTTAGTCATGTACCAGTAACAGTCACGAAAAATAATGTGTGGTTCTTGACTACTTTTCTTCTCAGAGGGGACGTTCGAGTCCGCAGTAACCGGCCGCTGTTTTTTACGACGCCGGCACAATTCGAAGTAAGCGGCCGCTGGTTTTTACGGGGCCGGTACAATCCGAAGCAACCGACCGTTGGTTTTTACGACGCCGGCACAATTCGCAGCAGCCGGCCGTTGGCCTCGTCTGTGAGTACATACAGGTGACCGTCAGGACCCTGGCGCACATCGCGCACCCGCGCACCTATGGTCAGCTTTTCCTCACCGGAAATGCTCGTCTCGTTGAGTATAATCCGGCGGATCTCGCCACTGACCAGCCCACCGCTGAACAGATTCCCCTGCCAATTCGGAAAATCATCGCCGTAATAGAAGGTTAGTCCGCTGGGCGCCTGGGCGGGCGTCCACACGATGAGGGGGTCTTCCATACCGGTTTGGGTAGTGGTGCGGGTGATGCGGGGGTAGTGATATTCCCGGCTATACGTAGCTTCCGGCCATCCGTAATTACCCCCGGCTACCAGCAGATTCAGCTCGTCTCCGCCCCGGGCGCCGTGTTCACTGGCCCAGACCGTGCCGGTAACCGGGTCAACGGCAAGTCCCTGGATGTTCCGGTGTCCGTACGTCCAGATTTCGGGCAGGGCGTCGGCGGGTAGGGCATCGGTGCGGGGTGCCGGTGAGGACGATGCATCACCGGTGGACGCTGAAACCGGCGCGGGTGATACACCGTTTGTATGTTCGGAGGTTGAACCGTAGGACACATCCCCGGAGTGTTCTGTGCCGGTTGCGGTCGATGCCGTTGCCGGCGGCACGGGTTGCCCCCTATCGGTCAGATGCACCACCGTACCCAGGTGATTGGTCGTATTCTGGGCCTGCTCTCGGATCCATTCCCCGTCGAAACGCAGGTAGTTTCCGCCATCGGCCACACTCATAAGCAGGGTGCCGTCCGGCAGCCAGGCCAGTCGGGAGCCGAAGTGCTGGTTTCCGGTCTTGGCTACGTTGGTTTCGAAGAGTACCTGTACATCGGTTAGCTCCCCCTGGCGGAATTGCCCGCGGGCCAGGGTGGTGCGGTTGGCATCGTCATTGCCGGCGGCATAGGTCAGGTAAACCAGGTTGTTTTCCGGGAAGTCCGGATGCAGGGACACGTCCAGCAGTCCGCCTTGTCCGCTGGCGAAGACCTCGGGCACATCGGATACCGGTTCGGGCTGCACGACGCCATTGCGCACCCATCGCAGCCGACCCGGTCGTTCCGTGATGAGCATATCGGCATCGTTCAACCAGACCATAGCCCAGGGGTGTTCCAGACCATCGAGGACAGGCTGCAATTGCCATCCTGCGGCTTCCGGTACATCGACTGACAGTCGTACCGGTCCTTCCGGAGCTTTGCAGGCAACTAAAAGCAGAAGCACTCCGGCGAGGGTGAGGGTTAATTTAGCGGGCATCATTGGTTTTCAGATTAGTTCACAATTGACTGTTAGTCTGGCGCATAGCCCTGCATCGTTACGGGTGGCAGCACAGGAACATAACACCGAAGCCACGCTTTGGGTTTCCACAATCCACCCGTTCAGCGGCATGGTCCTCTTTACTTCAGAAAGGTACACTCAACTGAGTTTATCAGTTTTGTTAGCATGACTTAATATTAAAGTGGCAAAAAGTCAGTGAACGACACTACTTCGACTCTGAAGTTAATCTATTCTAACTCTTTTCAGAAACGGGGTTTCGTAGCTTATTTTGACAAGTAAAAGTAGAAATTCGGTTTGTTACGTTCCAATAACGACCCCGACAAATCATCTATCATACCGGCAGAAAAAATACTGTCACTTTGCTGATTTACAGCCGCTTTTGAAGTTTCCTATCCATGTTCAGAGTTTTCTTTTTATTACTGATTACCACAACATTGCGTGCGGAATCGCATTCGGTGAGTTTTACGGCAGCCCTGGCTGACTCTCAAGCAACAGCCATGGTTACGGTATCAGGAAATGAGCGCATTCACGTTGCACCTCCCGCCTTCCTTACTTCGCATACCCGGGTCAAAAAAAACGATCTGATGCCCGGACTACCAGAAACCACCATGGCGTTCAATACAATTGGCTTTCAGGGCTCATTTACGCCATCTGCATGGACTTTCAGCAACAATGGCGGCGATGGTACGGTTGATTCCGGTTCAGCGCCAACCTCAATTAGTCTGACCAATTCCAATGTGGGATCAGGAGGTAACAATACAACGACCTATTGTATAGCAATACCTGGAAGTAATGCTGTAACGCTTTCATTTGACTGGAATTACTCGACGAGTGATCAGGACGGACCACAATGGGATCCGTTTTTATATGCAATTAACAGTACCACAACCCAACTCACTGACGACGGTGGTCCCAATACGCAATCCGGCTCGGTTGCTTTATCGCTTCAGGCGGGTGATGAGTTCTGCTTTGGTGCAAACTCCATTGACCAGCAGTTTGGAGCCGCAACTACAACCATTACCGAGTTCACCGTAATTCCCGTGGTCATTGTAAGCGCTTCAAGTTCCGGCAGCTGGTCGGCCCCTGCCAGTGTGACCGAAATAACAGTTGAAGTCTGGGGCGGCGGTGGTGGCGGCGGAACAGGCGCCACCGGTAAAGGCGGTGGAGGTGGGGGTGCTTACGCCAGGACAGTAATCCCCGTTACGCCACTAACCACGTATAACTATACCGTCGGTTCAGGCGGAACACCCGGCAACGATGGTGGCGACTCCTTTTTCGACACTGGAACGCAGGTACTGGCACGGGGTGGTGGCGCTGGCTCATCGAACTCTGGTGGGGGGGGCGGCAACGCAGCAACGAGTACCGGAACAGTGGTTTTTGGCGGAGGAAATGGCGGTAACGGAACCAATTCAGGATTCAGCAGAGCAGGCGGGGGCGGTGGAGGATCAGCATTTTCAATCAGTGTTGGCAGCAACGGTACGAATGCATCTGGAAACACACCGGGTTCGGGCGGAACTGGAAGCGGTGATGGCGGCGATGGTGCTACAAGTGCCAATACTGGCAGCAACGGACTGGTACCTGGTGGTGGTGGAGGTGGCGGAGGCCGAACCGGAACCAGCGGTAATGGTGCCGACGGTCGAATAATCATATCCTATGAGCTGAACAGCCCAACTGATCCGGACCTGCAAAACAGCACAATTGCTGTTCAGGATGGTGTTTTGCCGGCAGACGGTGTTTCCACAACCGTTATCACAGTTACACTTCGGAATATAAACGGCGATATACTCATATTCGGTGGAGAAACTGTCACATTGACCACAACCCAGGGAAGTATAGGTTCTGTAACAGACAATAGTGACGGAACCTATACAGCGGTATTTACCACAACATCAACACCCGCAACAGCCGTCATCAACGCTGAAGTAAATGGTGACCCGTTGAATGCACAAAGTTTCATTCTGATAACCAATGATCCCATTGTGCAACGTTACTATCCCGGTGGTCTGGACCAAACGTCACTTGTTATGTGGCTGGATGCAGCAGATCAATCAACCGTCCAGTTGAACTCGGGAAATGTATCACAATGGACTGACTTATCATCGCAGCAAAATTCAGCTATTCAAGTTAATGCTTCCATTCAGCCCGAATTTGTGCTCAATGCACAAAATGGCCGACCTGTATTGCGATACAGTTCGGGAGATCGTCTGACTACTACCTTTACACCCACTGCAGCTGACTTGGGCTCCGGTGCCAGTGTTAGCATCGCCGTTCGAACTACGGACTCAGATGTCCGGTCATACTTCGGTTCCTGGGGTGCTCCACGCTTATACTTGCAAAATCGCAGCGGCGTACTCCAAACCGGGTTCGGCAGCGGATGGGTTAACAGCGGCACATTCCCGGAAGATCAGTTTATCATTTCCGGTTTATACGCAACCTCCTCCGAAGGAACGGGTCGGATAGACGGAGAGCAGGTACACAACTACGCTGCCACGTTTACCGGTACAAATAGCAATCCCATTGGAATAGGATTTACCAGTGGATTAAGTCCTGACCGACCGTTCATCGGCGACATCGGTGAAATCGTATTCTATCAGAGTGCGCTATCCCTTACAGCCCGACTCATACTAGAAAATTATCTGTCAACGAAATGGGATACCCCGCTCGACAATACCATAGACCGATTTAGCAGCAGCTCCGGATTTGATCATCAACTTGCCGGTATAGGCAGATTGACCGGTTCAGACTTCGTTTCAGAAACTGTATACTCCTCCGGCGGTCTGGGCCTGAACAGTACCTCTGCAGCCGGAAATTATCTCGCGTCTGACAACCATTTTCTGCTTGCAGCGCACAATAACCTGAATGGTATCAATCAAAACTTCATTGTAGATCCAACAGAGGGACTAATTGACCGATGGTCCCGGGTCTGGTACCTTGACAAAACCAATCCGAGTGGCGATGGTACGGTAACGGTGTATTTTGATTGGCAGGACTATGCTGTACCTGCACCCGACCCGGAATACACCTTCATCCTGTTGTATCACCCAAGTGACCCCAGCATGCCAACCGGATCAACCGTTTTTGTAGATGAATCCTCCATAATATCAGGGAACAGGATTCTGTTTACCCTGAACAGCAGCGACTTGGCAGACGGATTTTACACACTGGGTATACGTACGGGTCCGCCCATATTTTACAGCCGGTCTGACGGTAACTGGAACGATGGGAATACATGGTCACTGTTAGGCCACAGCGGTGCAGCCATTGGAAGTACGCCGGGTACAACGGCAACCGTTTTTATAGGATCTTCGCACCAGGTTACACTTACGGCCAATGAAACTGTGAACGGTACACTGGAGGTAAATACCGATGGAATCCTGGCAACAGGAGCGTTCAATCTTTCCGGAACAGGGTCGGTCACAATTGCATCCGATGGAGGACTGCACATAGGTTCCGCGTCCGGTATTACCTTAAGTGCAAGCACGGGAGCGATTCAAACTTCAACCAGAAACTACCATCCCGATGCAACATACCGATATACCAGTGTTGTTGCTCAACAGACCGGCGATGGATTACCGTCAGAACCCTTTAATGTACAGGTTGCTGTTGGTGAGACGCTCACAGCGTCGGCTTCATACCGTGTACGGGGTACACTCAGCCTGATCAGCGGACAATTCCTCATATCCAATGGATTATCACTGATTGCCGATACTCAGAGCATTAGTGGTGGCGAGCTTCGCTATCAGTTGATAATGGACGGTCAGCGAGGCTACCGGCAATTGGCGTCACCGTTACTGGTGTCCTACGATAATTTTCTCAGTGGAATTTTAACACAAGGCTTTCCCGGGGCTTCCCTCGCAGGCTCTCAGCAACCCAATGTTTTATGGTACGATGAAACCTTTGAAGGGACTGTAACCCAGCGCTGGCGTGCGCCGGCTGCTGCAAGTGATCTGATTACTCCCGGTCGTGGATACATGGTCTATCTGTTTGGTGATGCACCCGATGACAGCAGGTACAACGACCCTCTTCCTTATACACTTGATGTGAATGGACAGGAAAACACCGCAGCGATGTCTGGGTTCGATTTTGACATCACCTATACCAGTACCGGTGACCAGGGCTGGAATTTAATCGGGAACCCTTTTGGTGCAGCACTTGATTGGGAACATCCATCATGGTCAAAAACCAATGTAAGTCCCAATATTTATGTTTGGAATCCAAATACCAATCAGTATGATGCCTGGAATGGTACAACAGGCGATATTACGGATGGCATTTTGGCTCCATTTCAAGCCTTTTGGATTGAAGCTACCGATAACTCCCCGGAACTCATCGCGCAGCGATCGGCCCTGACTATGGGTGGAAGTTTCATAGGTAAACAGCAAAGGCAACCCCCGCCTGTTTTTGCGCTTAAAGCCATTTTCAGTGATAGCCTGTACTCAACAGCCTACCTGTCCTTTAATCAGGATGGCTCTGCTGATACCGATGCATATGATGCAGAACGACTGATAACTACCTCCGATATTGGTTCTTTTCTGGAGTTATACTCGAGAAACCCAAGCGGTAAGCGACTGGCTATAAACAATGTGCCTGCTTACTTTGACACATCGCTGCGAATACCCTTTGAAATTAACGCTTATCAAGATTTCAGACCGTTAACAGGTAGCGTCACCCTCGTTGCAGATAATCTATCTGCTATACCATCTGACTGGCAAATCCGAATCATCGATGCAACAGGAAAGGAATATCCAATCGAACAATCGGGCGATTCTTTACGAATTGAACTGCCACTCAGAAGTAGTGACAACCGCAGATTCTTCACCACGGCACATGTTGGGAAAACAACGCGATTACCGGCTCACCATTACCGGTTTTACCTGGATATTTACTCGGAAAACAGTCTTTCCAGCTTACCTACAGAAATAAGTCTGAGTCGCGCATACCCGAATCCATTCAATCCAAGCACAACAATAACAGTAAACCTCCCCTCACAGCAACCTATACAGCTTGAAATCTTCGATATAATGGGGCGTCTCGTTGAGGTTCTTGCAACCGGAGAACGGCCGGGGGGTGCGCACGAATTTACCTGGAATGCACGCGCACATGCATCCGGTGTTTATGTTTTTCGATTGATTACAAATTCAGGTGTTCATACCCGCAAAGTTACCCTTGTGAAATAGGGAGCAGGATTTACTAAATGAACCGTTAACTCAATGAAGTATACCGTTCAATAGCCATTCCAGTCTTAGAAATAAACCCGAGGGTGTATTTACAGTTTCTTTGGGCGTCTGCACAGACATCAGGTGCAGCTATGTAACACGCATAACCCCAAAAAACGAAGAAAACTCATGCTTAGCGTTCGATTCCGTCTCATGTTGCTAGTGCTTGCCACTCCGTTCATTGCTTTAGCACAGTCGTTTGGCGGTGGTGCCGGATCCGATACCAATCCCTGACTGGTAGCGACGGCCGCCCAGCTCGAGAATGTGGTGATCGAAGAAGCCTTTGTTTCAGGCCGGTTCGACACGGGCGGGCTGGTGGGTTTTGTGACCAACAATGGGCAGTCAACCGGAGCGCAGCCCGTGATTAACTACAGTTCCTTCAAAGGTCACGTGAGAGGTCACGGTAATCAAACCGGCGGACTTGCAGGCCGCGTCTGGGGTGGAAGCATTAACTATAGTAGAGCCTTAGCCATTGTTGTCTCCACGGCGTACGTGCCGGCGGATTGGTTGGTATGAATGGCGACATTTCCAATAACTTTGCGCCCGGCTTTATCTGGAACAGCTATGCCAAAGGATATACCGAAGGGCGATCAGCACGATAACGGCACTCCGGGCGCGCATGGTGTCGGACTCATGGGTAACGCGGCATTTCAGCAATCCTCCTACTTGATATAATTGCCACTTTCTCCAGATACAATCACTTTAATAGCACACATTATTGAGCTTAATCAAATTACTTCTTGCAAAAATGAACAGCGTTCACTAAATTTTCATCGTACTCAAATAAATACCATGACCATAGAAGACCGAAGAGAACGAGAAAAGCGGGAGCTTCATGAGCTCATATTAAAAACAGCTGCTGAAATGTTTCGCAAGCACGGATACGAAAAGACCAGCATGCGTGCAATCGCTCAGGCTATTGACTATAGTCCCGGTACGATATATCGGTATTTTAAGGACAAAGACGAACTGATGTTCGCCATCAGTGTGAATGGGTTTCGGATATTTTATCAGTATCTGAGCGTTGTAAGGCATATTGACAATCCGATGGAGCGCCTGCAAGTACTTGGAAGACAATACATACGATTCGCCATCGACCATCCGGCTTACTACGACTTAATGTTCATTATGCCCGATCCGATTAAAGGTATTGGTGAGGGCGAACACTGGGAAGATGGGCATCGAAGCCATACTGTTCTTGTTGACGTAATCAAAGAATGTATGCAGGAAGGACATTTCAAAGGACATGATCCCATTGACTTGTCGCTCATGATCTGGGGACAAGTTCACGGAATTCTGGCCCTTTACCTCAGACACAGAATGGAAATGTACACTGATAAGAAACACGAAGTTCTGCTTAATGATGCCCTGGAGGCATTTAATTCAATCATCCGAAACAGCTAAAAAAATTTGCTTAAAAATGAACATCGTTCAGATTATATATTGCGTTCAGCGTAAAGCCCGATACCTGTTGATTATGTTGAGCTTGACGGTCTTTAGCGAGGCATTGGCTCAAAATGGGGATTCCTCCACAAATACCTCACATAGCGGGATGCAGATACAACCAGCCAGCGATACAGATTACACCGTACACGACTATGTACGCATAGGAGTTGAGCATAACCGTGGATTACTCTCTGCCAAACTCAATCGCGAAACGGCCGCATCAGAGCTTCGATCCTCACGCGGACGGTTTCTTCCGGAAGTCACCTTTGATGCGACCTACACATTCGCCAATGGAGGCAGAACAATCGAATTTCCCATTGGCGACCTCCTGAATCCTGTCTACGGTTCGCTGAACAGCCTTACCGGGTCCCAGCAATTCCCTACTGATTTACAGAATGTGAGTCAGCAATTGCTTCCCGATAACTACCACGAAACACGGGTTCGCGTGATTCAGCCCCTGTTTAACTCCGATCTGTACTTCAGCTACAGAGCACGCAGGGATCTGGTAACAGCTGAAGATGCCCGGATTCAGGCTGTTACCGATGAGCTCACAAAAGACATCAAGCTCAGCTACATCGCCTACTTCGCGGCTAAGGACCAGATCACCATCTGGGAATCAAACAAAGTCCTGATTCTTGAGCTGATTCGAACGACCGAATCGCTGGTAAACAACGGCGCCTCCACCATCGACCAGCTCTATGCAGCACGTTTCGAACTCACCGAGGTTGAAAGCAGATTAGCCGATGCCCGCAGGCAAGCCCAGACCGCCCGTGCCTATTTCAACCTGCTTCTCAACCGAGAGCTGAACACCCCCATCCAAAGAGACCAACTCTTTTTAGAATCCCGATCAGATTATTGGTCCACAGAGGAATTACAACGCAATTCCACGCTGAACCGAGCCGAATTCGGACAACTTTCGGCAAGCTCCGCAGCCGCCCGCAACAATCTGGCATTGAGTCGGGCAAGAGCAATGCCGGATGTATTCGTTGTTGGCGACCTGGGTTTTCAGGGGACCAATTACACCTTCAACTCTGAACAGGAATACTGGCTGGTACAGTTTGGTCTACGTTGGAGCCTGTTTAGAGGATTTCAGAATCGGGAAAAAATTGAACGCGCACAGATTCAACTTCGTCAGCTGGATAACCAGTACGCCGATTTGCAGCAGAACATCCAATTGCTGGTCGATGACGCCTGGCAAGGATGGATGGCGGCCAAAGTGAAAGAACAAGCCGCCCTTGACGGACTACAATCTGCCGAATCGGCCTTTCGAATCGTCAAACGACGCTACGAGGAAGGCAATGCACTGATGGTTGAATACCTTCGCGCTCAAGACAATTACATCCGTGCTCAACTCAATACCAGTCTGGCCGCCTACCAGTTGAAATCGGCTGAGGTCGTCGTCGAACGGGAAGCAGGGTTGTGATAAACCCGCTAGGAAACCTTTATCTGAAGCATCAACTTCGCGCCGATTCTACATCCATAGCAGCAAACCTGCCCGTCAGGTATTCATCTGGATGTACAAACTAAAACCAACTGTACCAGATCCACATCTTTAGCAACACTTCAGATACGGATTACCACTTTGAATTTCCAATAAATCAACAAATATCAATCACTATGCTCTCCCCCTACAACATCTTTTACAGCTTTAAGAAATTCACCGGATTCTATCTGGTCACCTTTGCACTCGCCGCCTGCGGATCACCGGAACCCAGCAACACCACAACTCCTCCGCCAACACATACATCCCCACAGGAAACAATATTCGTACAGACACAACCGGTTTCCATACAGGATACGAGTATTCCCGTTCAGGTTATAGGACAGGTCAGCTCGGCAACCTCCTTCAACTTATCGTTCAGAACGGGGGGATTCATCGATGAAATTCTGGTAGACGAAGGCGACCGGGTCAGCGAAGGTCAGCGCCTGGCCAAATTAAACCAACGCGAGACCGAAGCCCTCCTGCTTCGTGCGGAGGCCATGTTTGCACAAAGTATGCGTGAAATGAATCGCATTCAGAACCTGTATAACGATAGCGCCGCCACGCAACAGCAGCTCGACAACCAGCAAACCGTGGTGGATGTGTCCAGGGCTGAGCTCGAACTGGCACGTTTCAATGCCGAAAAGTCGGAAATCATCGCCCCGCAGGACGGAATCATACTTCGAAAAATGACCGAAATAAATGAACAGGTTCGACAAGGCGATGCGGTCTTCACCATGGGAACACGTGGAAATGAGGCTACAGTGGTACTGGCAGGAGTAAGCGATCGCCACATATACAGGCTAAAAACGGGCGATACAGCATTATTTAGTTCATCCGCATATCCGAATAAACAATTTGAAGGAAAAGTTACACGCATCCCGTCCCAGGCTAATAACAGAACCGGAGTTTTCGACATTGAAATCACCCTGAACGGATCAGCGCATGAGCTCAAAAACGGTTTCATCCTTCGCGGCAGCATTCTACCTCAAACCACCGAACCCCTGATTGCCATACCCATTGCAGCGCTGGTTGAAGCCGATGGAAATGCGGTTTGGATGTATACCCCGGATGCATCCGGTCAATCCGCCAATCGGATCAGGGTTCAACCCGTTCACATCGCCAATGAACACTTCTATGTCCGCAGCGAAGACCTGAACGGCATCACCCGCATCATTACCAGAGGATCAGCCTACGTGCGACCTGGCTCCGCTATCAACATATCAGAAGAGACAGTCCGATGAAACTCCCTGAAATCGCCATCCGAAACTATCAGTTTATACTGGTTATCGTATTTATCGCGTGTATTGTGGGCATTTATGCCATACAGGTTATGCCACGTACCGAAGATCCCGACCTCTCACTGCCCAGCTTTAACATAACGGCAGTGTTACCGGGCACCAGTCCGCAGGACATGGAAGAACTTATCGTAAAACCCATCGAAGATGCCCTCGAAGATCTGGATGATGTAGTGGATGTGATCACGGTGATCGACGAGGGCATCGCCATTTTCGAAATCGAAGCCCGATTTGGCATCGACTATGAGCGGAAACTCGATGAAATCAGTCGGGAGGTTAATGCTATTCGCGGGGACCTTCCCGACAACCTCCTCGAATTGAACATTTCCCAGTTCAAACCCGAGGATGTTACCAGCATCATGCTCATTACGCTGGTTTCCCCAACCGCCTCCTATCGCGAACTGAACATCATTGCCGAAGACCTCGAGCGTCGCCTCAGTCGCATCGATGGCGTGAAAAAGACCACCAACGAAGCCGTACCGGAAGAGGAAATCCGCATTGCCGCCGATTTCGAGCGTATGGCAATGCTCGGAATCTCGATTGATATGCTGCTGGGCGCCTTGTCCGACAACAACGCCAACATTCCGGGCGGAAGCATGAAAGCCGGAACCCGCACCTTTACAGTGCAAAGCAGCGGCAGCCTGAACTCCCTCGAAGCCATTCGCCAGATTCCCGTCGCAGCCGGCGCCGGTCATACCGTGACCATCAACGACATAGCACAGGTGTACTACGCTCATGAAGACATCCGCTGGATGGCCCGGCACAACGGCGAACGGGCAGTTTACGTCACAGTGAAGCGCGAGGCCAGCAAGAATATGGTACAGGTAACCGACAATGTGATGCACTTATTGGATGCATACCGCAGTCAGCTGCCGACCGACATCACCCTCGAAGTTGCCTTCGAACAGGCTTCCGCGGTGCAGGAACGCATCAGCGATTTCTTCTGGAACCTGGTACAGGGAATGCTGCTGGTTTCGCTGGTTATACTGGTCTTTCTGGGATTTAGGTCTTCCCTGATTACCGTAACCGTAATCCCGATTGCCATGATTATCGGAATCGGTTTGCTCTACTTTGCCGGATACGGACTCCAGCAGATCTCCATCGCAGCACTGGTCATAGCCCTGGGACTCCTCGTTGATAACGGTATTGTAGTCGTTGAAAACATCGTCCGTTATCAGAAAAAAGGTCTTCGATTAGCTGAGGCTGCCGTTAAGGGGACATCTGAGGTAGGCTACGCCATCATCAGCTCGACCATAACCACCCTCCTGGCTTTTGCTCCCCTGGCCATGATTCAAAGCGGTCCCGGTGAATTCCTGCGCACCCTGCCGTTAACTGTGATTTTCGTACTCTTCGTATCACTGATTCTGGCCCTTGTACTCATCCCCATCCTGGCCACGCGTATTCTCAAAGAGTCGGCTGATGCCGGGCGAAACGATTCCGCGCAAGAAGCATCATCGGCAGGAAACATCCAAAATGTAATTCCGATTGCTTCAGCACCTGCCGAGGTCTCTGTAAGCACCTCAGTGTTGACCCAGAATCCCGCCCAAAACGAATCGGCCGGACTCGTTGACCGCCTCATCCAGCGTTTCATCCGTCGGATTTATCGTCCATCACTGGATACGGCCCTACGCTTCAAAGGACTCGTTTTCGCAGCGGCCATCGCATTGTTTATCGGAAGCCTGGCTTTGTTCCCGTTCATCGGCGTGAGCTTCTTCCCTACCGCCGACAAGCCGCTGTTATTGATCGAGGTCGACCTCCCGGCCGGATCCAACATCGATGAAACCGATCGAGCTGTTCGCTTCGTAGAGAGCGTGCTGGACACCACATCCTACGTTCGGTCGTACACCTCAAACGCCGGACATGGAAACCCTCAGGTGTATTACAACCGCATTCCAGAGGCCTACAAAACGCACCACGGTCAGCTGATGGTGAACTTTCACGATTGGGATGCGCCTACGTTTTACCGGACACTGACCGCATTACGCCATGCCTTCGGTTCATACCCCGGAGCCAAAATCACCTTCCGGGAGCTGGTAAACGGCGCCCCATTCAACGCCCCCATCGAAATCCGGGTCATTGGCGAGCAAATTGAAACCATCGCGGCGCTTGCAGCAGAAGTCGAACAAATCATACGCTCGGCAGACGGCACCATCGATGTTGAAAATCCACTTGCACGAAACCGAACCGAACTGGTGGTCAGTCTGGATCTGGACAAAGCCGCAATGGCCGGAATTTCCACATCCTCCTTCGACCGCGCCGTACGAGCGGCAACCGCTGGGATCAGCACCGAAAGCGCCGTAATGCAAGACGGGAAGGAGTATCCGCTGGTGGTACGACTCAGCGCCGACGGCGAAACCCGTATCCGTGATCTTGAACGCATCTATTTATCCGGTTCTTTTGGTGATTTCATACCGATGCAACAGGTAGCCGCGTATCGATTTGCACCCTCGGTTAACGGATTTCAGCACTACAACTTCGAACGAAGCAGTTCGGTTACAGCCAACGTCATCGATGCCGATGCCACCACACGCATCACCGAAGAAATCATCCGTGGACTGGAAAGCATGAGCTGGCCGGAGGGATATCGGTTTTATGTGGCCGGTGAGTACGAAACTCAGCAGGAAGCCTTTGGCGACCTGCGAAACCTGCTTATTCTGGCCATGATTGGTGTTTTTGCGGTGTTGGTCTTGCAGTTCAGGTCGTTCCTGCAACCGGCCATCATCTTCTCAGCCATTCCCATGGCCATAACCGGATCGTTTGTGGCCCTGTTCATCACCGGCTGGTCCTTCTCGTTCTTCGCCTTCGTCGGATTCATAAGCCTAATTGGAATCGTGGTTAATAACTCCATCATTCTAATCGATTACGCCAATCAGTTGCGCAATGAAGGTCGCTCCGTGGTAGAATCCATCACCGAGTCGGCCGAAACACGCTTTACCCCCATCATCCTGACAACCATCACAACGGTGGGAGGACTGCTTCCGCTCACTCTGTCGAACTCCGGACTTTGGTCGCCCCTGGGCTGGACCATCATCGGAGGGATGATTACCTCAACAGCCCTCACGCTACTCATTGTCCCCATCCTGTACATCTGGTTCACACGTGAATCGGACCTCGTAACGAAAACCAGATAATCCAACAGAGTTATGAAAAATGCACTCGTTCTCTTTGTTTTTGTGTTGGTAAACATGTTTATGTATAACTCGACACATAATCCCGCAGTAGCCTCTGAAAAGATAGCTATGTACACATCGGGCGGCACTTCCTCTTCGGAAACAGAATCAGAAGAAGGCTACGGAACCATCATGCTCCAGGTAGAAGGGCTGCGTCAGGACCTCGGCGGAGCCATTTCGGCCGGAATCTTTACCCGTGATTTTTTCCCACAGGTCGGGAAAGCCTCCTATGAACAATATGTCACCTTTGACGGGACTACCAGAACCATCGTTTTCGATTTCGTTCCGTCTGGTGTTTATGCTGCAGCCGTATTTCAGGACGTTGACATGGACGGCGACCTCCGCACCAATTTTGTCGGATTACCGCGAGAACCCATCGGTTTCTCGAATGATGTGCGTATTCGGTTTGGTCCGCCCGCCTTTTCCGACGCGGCATTCAATGTAGTTAACGGAGACACCGTTAGAATGAGGATTATTCTGCGATGAGTTTCGTGCGTGACTTCATATCAGAAGTTCATCATCGAAACGAGCTGCTGTTTTGGTTTGGACTGGCATGCCTTGGGTTTGCGGTTTGCCTTGCCATCGTGAGTACGGTGAGTAATACGCAAGTCCTTGGTGTGAATGCCTGGTTCAAGCCCATCAAGTTCTCGCTTTCTACAACACTGCTGGTTTGGGCAATGGCCTGGTACATGTTCTATTTGGATAAGCCTGGCCTCACCTCGTGGTATAGCTGGTCGGTCACGCTGCTGCTGGGATTCGAAATTCTGTACATAGCCTGGCAGGCCGGTCGCGGAGAATTGTCCCACTTCAACGATTCGACCGCCTTCACATCAGGGATGTTCTCGCTGATGGCCATTGCAGCAACCGTTGTGAGCCTGCTAACTGCCTACATCGGACTGGAATTCTTCTGGGGGCGTTTTGAGGAGCTGCCTCGACATTATCTGTGGGGAATCCGAACCGGGATCATGCTCTTTGTGGTCTTTTCCTTGCAAGGATTTCTGATGGGATCGTCCAACGCTCATACCCTGGGCGGAGAAATGGGCGGTCCCGGACTACCCTTCCTGAACTGGAGTACCGTGGTCGGCGATGGAAGAGTGGCACATTTCATAGGGATGCACGCCTTGCAGGTTCTTCCCATCCTCTCCTTTAATGTGCTTAAAACCACCCGATTGACGTTGCTGGCGGCAATATTTTATGGAATTCTTGCCTTTTTCACCCTAATGCAAGCCATTCAGGGCAAACCATTTATAAAAATGTAACCCTTCTGCATTACTAGTGTCTCGAAACATGGCCCTTGGTCGCGAATACCGTCCAATGCACCACGACACTAAATCAGATTTTCAGCTACAAATTAACATCCATCGCCTCAACAAAAAACAAACAAGTAGATCTACTTCAACCGCTTAAAAGCAACCAACATGATAAAATCAATCATACAAACGATGCTGACCCTGGTCCAGATGGGCGAAAGTACGGATAATGGCTCAGATTATGGGCGAAATGAGCGGATCTCAAAAACACCACATACATACTTAGCAGGGGCAAACGTGACAGATTTCCGGGAAAATAAACCCGCCGGGGAACCCTTCGACAGCAAAAGAGGCTTATATTTGAAATACCTGCTTTGAATATCATCAAGGCGTGCAAGTACCTACCCGTTACCAGCACGAAACAGAACAGATAGGTAAACGGTCATCAACAAACATTCGAAAACGAATCACACCTATGCAAACACCCGAAATCGGCGGAAGAAAGTCCATCAAAATTGAAGAAGAAACCGGAAAGGAGTACTACTGGTGCGCCTGCGGGAAGAGCAGCAATCAGCCCTTCTGCGACGGCTCGCACGCCGGTACCGCTTTTGAACCGATGTGCATCGTACCGGAGAAGACCGGTCGTGCTTTCCTGTGTACCTGCAAGCAGACAGCCAACCCGCCCTACTGCGACGGAGCCCACCGGAATCTGCCGACGGAATAACAAGGTAAACTGAGACCCTGACGTGGATTGACCGGTATGAAACAAGCATAGACATACCGCAATCAAGGATTACATAAAATGCGCGAAATTTCCGATTTCATTTGGGATTCCGGATAGGAGTCCGCATTTTAGCCCATCCTAAATAATCATCATCTGAGAGTGGATCAGTGTAAAATGTGCTTCCATCTCACCTCTAACCAAACGTTATGCCTAGACTACAATTCCTGAGAACAGCTTTTGTACTGTTCTTTGTTATGACAATTGGCAGCCCTGCATTCAGCCAGGACCAGCCAGCCACTTCCGTATTAGATGCCCGTGTCGAAATGTTCATGCAGCAATCCCTGCAGAAACGTGCGGCCGGACAAGAACAGACACCCCGCATGCTCGATGCCCTGATACACAGCCGCGATCAGCAAAATCGACTGCTGCTCCATCTGTTTATCCGCACTACCGACCAGGGAGCAAGCCTGTCGGCTCTTGAGGGTGTGCAGATTACCGGTACCTACGGCGATATTATCGCTGCCCGGGTTCCTGCAGACCACCTTTCACAACTGGCCACCATGCCTGCGGTACAGCGGGTGGAGGCTATGAACCGGCTGCGTCCCGGCAATAATGAGGCCAACGAAGATACCGGTGTCAACCAGCTTCATGCCGTTGAATCGGCCGAATTTCCAAACGGATACAAGGGCGAGGGGGTCATCATCGGGGTCATTGATACCGGTATTGACATCCGTCACAACGACTTCCGCGATGAAAACGGTACCCGAATCATCTACCTCCGTGAAACCAATGATGAAGGCACCACGGTATGGTCGGCCGACGATATTGACAACAACCCGGAATCGGTCACCCAGGTGGATACTGACGGCCACGGCACCCACGTAACAGGTACCGCTGCCAGCAGCAACCCCGAGTTTCTGGGTGTGGCTCCCATGGCTGAAATCATCGCCGTTAAAACCGACTTTTCCGATGGCGATATTGTAGCCGGTGTGGAATTTGTGTTCAACAAGGCCGACAGCCTGGGTATGCCGGCCGTAGCCAACCTGAGTCTGGGCGGTCATTATGGTCCGCATGACGGCACCTCGCTGTCTGACCTCGCCCTCTCCTCTCTTACCGGTCCGGGCAAGGTGATTGTAGCCGCTGCCGGCAACGAGGGCAGTGACATGCTGCACACCACCCATGACGCACAGGGTAACGCTCCGGACTCCGGCAGCTATACCCTGCTGGATTACTGGGAAGGCTACTCGGTTATTGCCGCCTACTTTGACGATCCCGCAGACGTTAACCTCGGTATTCATGTATATTACAACGGACAGGATTTCTACTCAGAATCCTGGGGCGCCGGTGACGGATTTAACTCCGAGGATATTGCCATAACCGACGATTTCAGCGTCGCGGTAAGCGGTGAGACCGCTACCACGGAGGGAATTCACGAAATTCTGATCCAGGCTGAGTACGAGGTGACTGAGGAATCCGGTATCGATCAGGACAGCCTGGAAGTCTACCTGTATGCCTACGGCAGCGGACGATTCAACGCATGGGTTTTACAGGGCGACTGGTTCAGTGAGTACGAAGATGCCAATCTCAATATCATTGGCGGCAATACCGACCTCACCGTTGGCCAGCCGGCCACTTCACGCAGTGTGATTGCCGTAGGTTCCCACGTCACCCGGGCATCCTGGACCAGCGCGTCCGGTGACAACTGGGGGGGCGACGCTTCCGTTGGTGATATTTCCGGATTCAGCAGTATCGGTCCGTCACGGGATGGCCGGATTTTGCCCCACATTACCGCTCCGGGTCAGTTCATCGGCTCAGCTATGTCGCAAGACATCCCTGCGGAAGACATCGATGACCGCTTCACCCTGGATGGCGGCCTGCACATGATTCAGCAGGGAACCAGTATGGCTACCCCGCATGTGGCAGGAATTGTTGCGCTGATGCTGCAGGCCAATCCGCTGCTCAGCTCCCTGGAAGCCCGGGATATCCTGCAGACCACCGCCCGAAATGACGAGTTTACCGGTGCGGTACTCCCCAATAACATCTGGGGAGCCGGCAAGGTTGACGCCTTCACGGCCGTTACTCAGACGGCGACCTCCATTGACGAGGGATACCTGGAGACCTCGCCGGTTGTGGCTCAGCTCTATCCGAACTACCCCAATCCGTTCAACCCGGCCACCGTCATTCGTTACGACATTGATGCTCCCGGCGAAGTTACCTTGTCTGTGTATAACAGCATCGGACAACAAGTGGCTACCCTGGTGCAGAACTCCCTGCAGTCGGCCGGCTCTTACCGCGTCAGCTTCGATGGTTCGGCGCTGAGCAGCGGTGTGTACATGGTGAAACTCCAGACCTCCGGCGGCATTCAGACACGGATGATGACCCTCCTGAAATAAGATTTCATTATATCCTCTGATTCGGCCGTATGCGCCGGATCAGAGGAAAAATTTTTGACAATATGCAATCCAGAACAACAAAACGGTCGCCATCGGCAACCCTACCGACCGTTCGCAGGGGTATCTTCGTGGCATTGGCGGCCATGATGCTGCTGTCCTGCGCCCAAAAACAAGATCCTGCCATGTCGCAGCCTGACGATAATGAATCGCACACCAACCACGTCCAGCGGGATGCACATACTGGTGCGGGGGACCCGGCCGAAGCTCCTGCCAACCATACGTCCACATCGGCCGGCGATACGGATAGCGCATCGGCGGGTACAACGCCATCGGATAGCCCGTATACGGCTGAGGAAGGCTCCGTCAACTGGGATAAGATGGACGTAGCCTTGCGGGGTGAGCTTCGCACCCTGCTTCCCGACAGCAGTACTGCCGTTCGGGTGGTATTTGCACAAGTGCGGGAGAACAGTGATCCACTGGCTGCAGCGCTGGATGCACAGGGTATTCAGATTCAGACCCGGGCGGGGACGGTATGGACGCTTCGCGGACAGGCCGGGGCACTGGCTCAGGCTTCATCCCATCCGGGCATCCTGCGTATGGAACTCAGTCAGCAGCGACGCATTCCCTGAGTAGCAGTACATTACCTGGCAACCGGGATTCGCAGAGACCTACCGGATCCCGATTTTCTGCACGTTTTTGGTGATTTCAATACGGCGGCTGAAGGAGTCGATGATCTGGTCATAGAGACGGTCGCCCAGCACCAGGTCTTCAATGCCGGCATCGATATTCGGATTATCATTGACCTCCACCACATAGACTTTGCCGTTAACCAGTTTCAGATCTACACCATAGAGCCCATCGCCCATGAGCGAGGCTGCCTTTATGGCCGTTTTCAGCACATTTTGGGGCACGGCATCAATGCTGAACGTCTCGGTGTCACCCACATGCTCTTCCTCCTCGCCCTTCCAGTTATAAATCTGCCAGTGATTTTTCGACATGTAGTACTTGCAGGCAAAAATCGGTGTGTTGTCAATCAGACCGATTCGCCAGTCGAAATCGGAGTATAGAAATTCCTGACACACAATCATATCCGATTTGCGGAACAGCTGCCGGATGACCGTTTCAGCTTCTTCCCGCGTTTCAACCTTGGTAATCCCCAACGAGAACGCGCTATCCGGCTGCTTGAGTACCAGCGGAAATTTCATAGAGGCAAGTAAGGACGGGTCGAACAGATTCTTGGTAAAGATGGTGGTTTGCGGAGTCAGCAGCTTGTGTTTACGGAACACCTCGTTCTGATAAATCTTATTGGAACATCGCAGAATGGACCAGGGCTCGTCAATGACCACCAGTCCTTCGGCGTAGGCCATGCGTGAAAACTCGTAGGTGTGGTTGCTCACGCTGGTGGTCTCGCGGATAAACAGCGCATCGAATTCATTGATCCGGTCGAAGTCGGCCCTGGTGATCAACTCGGCATACAAACCCTTCCGCGCGGCGGCACGCTTGAATTTCTGCAGGGCCTGCGGACAGGAAGGTGCGTTGGCTTCATCGGGATTGACCAGTATGGCGATGTCATATTTATAACTGGTGAGTTTGGAGCTCCGGAATTTTTTCTTGTCGAAATAGCGTCGGGCGAACTCGGCCAGCCCGGCCGATTCCGACTCCGGGATGTGATTCAGCGTCAGGATCTTGAGTTTTTTGATAATCCATTTCTCGTTTCGGATAAAATCGACCCGAAACAGGGGCACTTCGAAAAGCTGGTAGAGTTTCATGGCCAGCGAGGAAAACCCGCGCAGATGGGTCTGTCCGAAATACACATTCAGGCTGAACTGGTTGCCCGTTTCCCGGCTCAGAACCTTGTTGGTGAGCTCATCGATTTCGGAGGCTACCGATTGAATGACGTTGATGAGGCGGAAATCGCGGATGGATACCGAAGTGGGGATGACGCGTTGTCCGCGGGCGGAGGCCAGCAGGGAGACATAGTACCCGTAACTCTGATACTTGTAGGAGCTGCACAGGTTAAAGACCCGGTAATCGGCGTTGTTCTGGTACTCCGGATTGCTGATATACTCCTTGACGGTGACCACGCGCGCGTTTATCGGTCCGAACGACCATTTATGCGGATGGTTGATGACAATCAGGTTGTGGTTTTTTTCCTGTGGGATAACCGGCATATTCAGCACCAGTTTCACGGCGTCTTCACCCGGGGCATAGTAATTGTGCAGGGTGGTCGTAGCCTGAAATCCGTGATTCGTGTACCAGGTAATCAGTGCCGTATTGGAAGCATGCGCCTCAGCGGTCAGAGAAGCATAGCCCTCGGTGCGGGCTTTGTTCGTGATAAAATGCAGCAGTGTATTGCCGATGCCTGCTTTACGGAATTCGGGGGCCACGGCGATGGAGTAGAGTCGCAGGGATTTCGGGTAGCGGAAGATGATGGCTGCCCCGGCAGGTTGGGGCGCGGTGCCGGCATCCGTTTGATGATCCGGTTGCGGGGTAGCATCAGCATCTGTTTGATGATCCGGTTGCCGGGTAGCATCCGTTTCCTGTCCCGGTTGCCGGACTGATTCCGTTTCCTGTCCCGGTTGTCGGACTGATTCCGGTTCAGATTCCCGGGCTTCCTGCAAGCCTTGTGGCGCCGGTACTATCTTGCCCGTCACGGGAGTCGTTAGCGTATCTGTTTCAGCGATGTACACCTCCTGAAAGGTGCTGTTAACGGCACGCTGCAGGCTTCGGACCGAACTGCGCTGAAATTCGGGGAAGGAAAGGGTTTCGAGTTGTTGAAGAAAAGGGAGGTCGGCAGGGGTGGATTTACGAATCCGGATATTCATGGGTTGGTGCCGGGAGAAGTGGATAGTAGCCGTTTTTCAGAACCCGTTGGCAGACCGTGTTGACAGCGGCAGTACACCAAAGTTAGATGCAATTTCAACCACTTCCAATGGGGCGGCGGCAATGGTGGCGATTGTCGTTCATGAATTAGGGCATGTGCTGGCCGGGCTTTGGGTCAGAATGGACTTATGGTCGGTTTAATAGTTCTTTTGCTGGCAACGCACACCTTTAAAGCAGGTTTGACACTCCTTTAATTTCTAGCTAATTTAGCTAAGATAAATTACTATACAATGAAACACAATCCGAACATAACAACCGTCAATATGCATGAGGCTAAATCAAGTCTCTCGCGCCTTGTACAGCTTGTACTTGATGGAAAACGAGTCCAAATTGCAAAGCACGGCAAACCGGTAGTTGAGCTGCGTCCTGTAGAAAAAGAAGTTATGAGAGAGCCTGGCTCTATGAAAAATCTCATTTGGGTATCGGAGGATTTTGATGCTTATGATGCCGAGATATCCGAGCTATTCGAGGATAAGCCTGAAAATGAAATCAATTCAAAGAACTGACCACTGTATTGTCAGGAATACAATAAAGAGACCAACCCACTGAACGAATCTTTCAGAATACCATCATGAAGTGTAATTCCATACAGGTATTTCAGCCATACTAAACCCATGCAAACAAATTACTTAATCGATACACATGTATTACTCTGGTGGCTAACAGACAACCCCCGACTAAACAAGCAGTGTAGGGATATTCTAACGTATCAAATTATATGGTGTAGCGTTATTTCTTTGTGGGAGATAGCAATTAAGGAGCAAATCGGAAAAATCAGGGTTCCAAAAACGTTCTTCGAGGAGGTGAAAGGGCACGGATTTATTTGGCTTGATGTGCAATTCAATCACGTTGAGGCATTGCAAGAGCTACCCCACCATCACAAAGACCCTTTCGATCGAATGCTGATAGCGCAGGCTCAGACCGAAGCACTGACATTTATTTCTGCTGACAAAAACATCAGCACGTATAATATACCCATACTTCGACCAGACTAAGTGAATAGGATTAGGGTATATATAAAACCTTGAGCAGTTTACTGATCTTTACTATTTCGTACCGACCAGCTCAAAACTCATCGGGATGTGTTACATTGGTTTATAGCATCTATTATCAACCCAGCCTGTCTCCTAATGAAACCTCATACCCTTCATACCCTGTGCAAGAACAGAACGAGCATGCGGGAAAGCTCATCCCCTTCGAAATCGTATACTGATAGTCATGGCGTTATCAGCAAGCGCGAGCGTGGCCTGGATACCATGAAACGACCGGCGGTGTACCGGGATTGATTGCCAGATTGGAGTCGGGTTAGGTCGCCGCACGCCACAACCTATACCCGCTTGCGGGTGTTGACCCGGGTTGCCATCATGCTTCAGGAAAGGGTGGCAAAAAGCCGTATTCTGCACGATAAAAACATTTTTTTGGCACATCTGCGCATAAAGTTGACACGTTTGCGCAGGACGTTTTAGATAATTTTTGGACTGAACCACTCCCGGAACGTATCTCATTCATCGTATGTGTGCAATCGTCGTATTCAGGTCATTTCTGATCAGCATTATGTTGGTTTTCGCTGCCCTGCCCTTATCGGTTCAGGCGCAGACCGTACCCTTATCGGCTAAAGCGGAAGGCAATTCGGTATTCCTTGGCAACGAAGTGGCGCAAGAAAACTTCATATGAGGGTACGCTCTACAACAAAGAATCAATAGACAACCACTTTTTCCCTAATCATTGTTAAAAATCTCAGCCTATGTTTTTGCCTGTCTACCGCCACCGATTTCTTTACCTGTTTCTTACCCTATTGGCTTTAGTGCATACCGCCCTGGGGCAACAAATCACTCCGATGGTCTCCGCCGGAAATCACCATAGCCTGATTCTCAACGAAAAAGGCGAGGTGTACGGAATGGGTCGCAATGACCTGGGCGCCCTTGGATTGGGCAACACCAACCGAATTGATATTCCCGGGATTGCCACTCACCCCAACCTGGCCGGCAAAACCATCGCGGATGTGGAAGTCGGCCAAGATCGACTACATTTGCTGATTCTCACCACCGACGGGCAGGTGTTCTGCATGGGCGATAATGATCTGGGCCAATGTGGACATCCCACCACACAAAGTTATATTTCCGAACCTACCCGCATCACCCAATCCGGGCTGGACACGGTAATTGTACGTGATATTGCAGCAGGCTTCAAAAATAGCTTTTTGGCCACCAACCGTGGGCTTTTTGTTTTTGGAAATAATCAAAATGGAGTACTGGGTGTCGGCAATACGATCAGCACGGTCAGTGTACCTACCCGCCTCACCCAAGCCAATGTGGATCTGTTGCCTTTCAAACACATTGTATCCAATGATAAGTCAACCTGGGCAATCGCGGATAACGACTCCATCTACGTGTGGGGACAAAACGGAAATGGTCAGCTCGGTTTAGGCGATTTTTCTAGCAGGATAAGTCCGACCTTGCTAACCCAAAGCCGCTTTGGAGACAAAAAAGTGACCAAGTTCTCATCGCAGGGATCCTCAGTGTTGGCCCTCACTGAAGATGGGAAAGTGTATTTTTGGGGGTTTCGGCGGAATTTTGAAGTGACCAGTGACTTGTCGCGAGATATTAGCATTCCGGCTTTGGTCAATCACGCCAATGTGGCCGGAAAAACCTTCGTGGATGTTGCATTGGGTAGTAATGATGGCTTGTTGGTAACCTCCGATGGTACCGTGTTTGGATTTGGATATAATGAAAATGGACAATTGGGGCTTGGGGATAAAACCCAACGAACTGTTCCCACCCCACTGAATAACACCCATTTCCAGGGGAAAACGATTACAACGGTGTCTTTGGCATCAAATCAATCGTATTTCCTGGCCTCCGATGGAACCGCCTTTACCGCCGGTTATTCTGATAATCCCTTAGGTAATGCCTACTCTAAGGAAGCCCTGCTGCCCATGCCAATCAGCATGGAAAATGTTCCAGGTGAATCCATTGCCATGATTCATGGGAAAGCGAGTTATGCTTATATGATTACCCAAAGCGGGAAACTCCTATCTTTAGGTATCTCATTTTACCAAAGTTTTAATACTTCTTTCGCCTCATCATTTATTCTTCGTGATAGTCCTTCCTATTCCCGCCCAACGAAATTACCCTTAACCAACCTGGACGGAAAAACGGTATCCAGGGTCCGAGCCGGTGATCACAAAAGCTTTTTTATTACCACCGATGGCAATGTGTATGGCACGGGTCAGGCCTCTTTTGACGGATTAGGCATTGCTGACACACTCGACGTGTTCGAGCCGGTACTACTGGATCAAACCCATATTGCGGGTAAAAAGATCATCGAAGTAGCCACCTCCGGCAACGGTAGATTTAGGGAAACATCCGCTTTCCCCTTACGCTCCCATACCCTGCTACTGGCCGATGATGGCACGATCTACGGATTTGGAAGCAATAATAATGGTCAGCTGGGTCTTGGCGACCTTACCAACCGGCGTATTCCAACCCCGATTACCACCAACCTGAGTGGTAAAACCATTGTCCATATTGCGGTAGGCGCCGAAAACAGCATGGCCATCGCCTCGGATGGGTCGGTCTATCTTTGGGGCCGTGGTGGCAATGGAGAAATGGGTTTTGGAAATACCAACGACCTGAATGTTCCCACCCTGGCCACCCATCTGAGCTCATTGGGCAAGACTTTTGTAAAAGGAGCGATTGGTCAAAGAGATGGAAATCCTCATTTTATCGTACTGGCCGACGATGGAACCGTGTTTGGCTTTGGAGAGAATTCGGACGGACAACTGGGGATTAATAATGGCAGACTGGACCAATACACGCCTACACAGATCACGGCAGCTGTCCTCTCAGGTAAAAAGATCGTGGACGTAATCGCATCGATTGATGCTACCACCCTGTTGCGGGCCGAAACCGGCGAGGTGTACGGGATGGGAAGGGCCTATACGATGGGTTTTACGGAGGCAGCTTTCAGAGATTATGAAGCCCCGACCTTGATTAACAGCGCCGAAGTAACGGGGCGTCGAATAGCAGGCATGAGTTTGTTTAGTCAGCATTCTATGCTCTTGCTGGAAGATGGACGGGTATTGACGGCCATCGCGAGCTCTTCTTTACTGAACCTTAGAACCGGGGTGTTAGGCAATACCACTGTCCCGTCAGAAGTACGACTGCATCTACCGGTGCTGGATTTCACCACCTACGCCAGCCCGGTTCCCATGGGCAATCTGGCGCTGCATCTGGATGCGGGTCGGATTGGGTTTATCCCTTCCAACGATTCAGTGAGTACGTGGAGCAACCTGGCCAATTTTTCGCAAAACGCGGTGCATCCGGGCTTGGGATTTCGTCCTTTACGTGCCGATTCAGCTATTAACAACCGCCCGGCTCTTCGGTTTAACGGAACAAGCAGTTATTTCACGCTACCCACCGCCGCGGATTTAGGGATTCAGAACAACGATTATGAAGTGTTTATCGTGGCTAAATCGGCTACAACTACGACTACGCCTATGTTTCTTTTGGGCGGAGCGAACAACGAATTCGAGCTCAAGATGAATATCGGTGTCGGATTGCGTTTTAACCCAAGAAACGGATTCTGGGAAGACCGCGGAGGAGACGGAGCGTTTACGGATGGAACCGCACAACTCTTTAACGCCTGGGCGAATGCAAGTCAAATTCAGGTCAATGTAAACCGAACAGGATCGACACAAAATGTAGGAGGACAAAGTTCCTACGCCGGCAATCTGAATCTCGGTATTGGTTTGGGATACACACCGCAATATCACTTCGCCGGCGACATCGCCGAGGTGATCATCTACAACAAGGTGCTCAGCCCGGCAGAGCGCGATAGTGTTGAAAAGCACTTATTTCGCAAATACGCGATTCAGAATTATCAGGAGCGTACGGCACAGCTCACCGGAACCGAAGGCTGGCGCCTGTTGGCCTCCCCCGTTGCCGATTCTTCGTATACATCGTTCTTCCGCGGACTGTGGACGCAAGGCTTCTCCGGCGCGTCGGTATCACACGGTACCTCGAATGTATATACCTGGCCAATTAACAGCTCCGGTCGTGAATCCACCCAATGGGAGCCGCTAACGGATGCATCCACCACGTTCACACCCGGCCGGGGCGTGCTGATGTATGTATTCAGCGACGATGACGGTCCGGACAACGAAACCAACGCCGGTTTCCCCAAAACCCTGCGCGCGGATGGTTTTGTGCCGAATACGCATCAGAATCTAAGCTCCCTGCTGAATCCGAATCCGGAAGGCTGGACGCTGCTGGGAAATCCGTTTTCGCAGCGCATCGACTGGGACCTGTTCACATCCGAACATATGTCCGGATCGGTCTATGTGTGGGATCCCAATGGCGCGGAGTGGAAAACCTGGAACGGCACTACCGGCGGTCTCACCGATGGTTACATTGCCCCATTCAATGGCTTTTTTGTAGAAACCATGTCCGAGAATCCGACCCTTTCGGTCCCCACAACCGCAATTGCTGAAGGAGAGGGCACTTTCTATGGAAAATCTGCCGGAATGGCACCATCCGTGGTGTTTTCGCTGGAAGTTGAACACCCATCCGGACTGCGTAACCGCGCCTGGTTTGAATTCTCCGAGGAGGCGGAGTCCGGTAAAGATGCACGAGATGCCTATAAAATGGCCCCACTCTCGACCGAATTCGTGCAGCTGGGAAGCCTGCTTCCCGACGGGAAGGTGCTGGATATCAACCACCTCCCCCTGCTCGACGGTACTGTTCAGATTCCCCTGCATCTGAACACCTCACACAACGGCGTGCACAGCATAAACATCAATCGGGAAAACATACCGGGTGACTGGACAGTCACGCTGATTGACAACGAGCTGCAAACACAAACCCGTCTGGATGCGGCCTACGAATTCTACGTGCAAGGATCTGCTGCAAAACGGCGCGTATCGGTCGACCTGGTCCCTGAGGCGGAGCTGCAATATGCTACAGCATCCCGATTTATGCTGCACATCGAGTTAAACGCCACCTCCGTGGATGTTGAGCAGCTGCCCACGCGCTACGAACTCGCCCAGAACTTCCCGAATCCGTTTAATCCGAGCACTACGATTGGGTATGCTCTGCCGGAGGTGGCCGATGTACGGCTGGAGGTCTTCGACATGCTGGGGCGTCGTGTGGCCACGCTGGTGCGCAACGAAACGCATCCGGCCGGAAATCATGCAGTGACGTTTGATGCGAGTATGCTCACCTCGGGTGTATATGTGTATCGCCTGCAGGCCGGCAGCACCACCATCACCCGCAAACTGACGCTTATTAAGTAACCGAGATCGAATTTGGGGCGGATTTGACAGTAGTTCTGTCAGTAACGCTCCAGCATTTTCGGGTTGTTTGCGATGAAAGCTTGTTAGTTGTATGTCACAAATCTAAACACAGTACCAGGTTCTAAGCTTAAAACAGCCAATTTAACACGAATATCCCATACATAACACGATGAACACCCCTATGAAATCCATCCTTATTCTGCTTACTGCTATCGCGCTGATGCTTCTGTGCTCCACCGAACTTCTGGCGCAGCCACCCGGCTTACCCACTGAACCGGATCAGGCGCCTCTGGGCGGACTGGGTTTGCTCGCCGCCGCCGGCGGAGCTTATGCCTGGAATAAACTCCGGAAAAAACAAGATGTTGAATGATGATTGGATGCGCTGTATTATCTGTTTTTAAATCGTAGTCTTTTGTCGCCTGTCGCATGAAAAAACCTGGTCAGTTCGTCGCGGTTGTTGTAACCTGCCTGATGCTCGTATCCGCTGTTTCCGTACCCCGTGTGGTTGCGGAACCGGCAGCGGGGGAACCGGATGGCACGATGAAGCCCGGAACGACTATACCGGGTGCGGGGATTTCAACCCAGGCGGCAGAGCATACAGCAGCATTGGGTACAGGGATTTCAACCCCGGCGGCAAAGGACGTATCGGCACCAGGGATTTCAGGCCCGACAACAGAAAACACATCCGCGCCGGGCTCCGTCATTCCCGTCGATGTACTCCACATCAGCCTGGCCGATACCAACCAATTCGGTCATTTTCCGCTGTTGACGTTTCCGGGATGGCAATTTTCCTTTGAAGCACCGGCTGCAATCCGGGATCAGCAAAACCTGTCGGACACCCTGCCCGTACGCCTGCAGGATTTTTCTGAAATCAAACGCGATCCGCGCTGGAAACAGTACGGGTGGTTTGAACTAATCCTTAACATCGATACGGAACTGGCAGGTCGATCGTTCCTTATGAATCACCGGGGGCATAAGCCCGTGCGTGTATGGCTCAACGGTGTTTTGGTATTGGAGAATGGCAATGCCACGGCCGACCCCGACCAGGAAGTGTTGTCCCGGTTTATCAATCAGAAACAAACCGGCATCATGTTCCGGGAGGGTATCAATTACCTGCTCGTCGAGTATTCCGAACACACCGCACCCCGATTTTTCACGCATTTCAGCGGCCCGCCCAACGGGATATTCCTCTACCTGATGCCGCATTACGAGCCCTTTCAGCGCAGGCATCGCGCCTTTATCTTCGGCGGTGCGTTTATGCTGCTGGGATTACTGGTGTTCATCCATGCGTACCTGGCGGCACGATTCAAAGACAGCTACCATATTTATGTGTCGCTGACCACCCTTTCCATGCTGCTGCTGGCGTTCACAACCCTGAGTGATACCCTGTTCGACTGGAACTACCGGTATCTGTATTTCTACGAATTTGCCTATGTCACCTCCGTATCCGCTATCGCCTATTTCTTCCTGGTCTCCGTTCGCGTAATCTTTAACCTCTCCGTGAACTGGACGGTGCTGAACATCCTGTTCATCGTGTGCACGAGTTTGGCTATTGCTGCTGTCTACATCGAACGAACATGGCTGAATATACTGCATCCGGCTATGGCCATTGGTACCCTGATTTATGTAGTGGTATCGCTGTACAGAGCACGAAAAGAAGACCCGGATGCCCGGATCGGTGTAGTTGCCGGGGGATTGATTGGCACCGCTTTGGGTACCATGCTGTATTTGATTCCCTATATGAGCATGGGGTCTACCAATCATGTACTTTTTTACACCTCGGTCATTATGACCTTTACCTGTATTCCCGTCTCGCTCACCTTCAATGTAGCGCGCAACTATGCCGATCTTATCGATACCCTGGAGGCCAAAGTAGAGGATCGAACGGCCGATCTGGCGCTGGCAAACGCCTACCAGAAACGCTTCTTTGCCAATATATCCCACGAGTTCCGTACCCCGCTCACCATCAGTGAGGGGCTGGTGAGCAAGCTGCAGAAGGAATCGAATCTGAGCACAGCCAAAGTACAATACGATTTATCGGTAATCCGCCGAAATATGGGTCGGCTCAACGACATGGTCAATCAGATCATCGATCTTACGAAATCGGAACAAAACCACCTCCAACTCCGCCGTATGTATTTCAAAGCAGACGCTCTGGCTGCCATTTCGGTGGAATCATTCCGGTCTCTGGCCGAACATCACGGGCATTCGCTGGTTTTCCTTCCCGATGCCCGGCACGCCGTGCTGCACGCCGATCGTAATAAAATGGAGGTGGTGATTAATAACCTGATCTCCAATGCCATCAAATACACTCCTGACGGCGGACTGATTACCATTGAAACCCATGCCACCGATAACAGGTTTGAACTCATCGTACGCGATAACGGTCCGGGTATACCAGCCGGTATGGAAGAAACCATATTTGAACGGTTTCATCGGTTAAGTCGCCCGGAAGAAGAATACGTAGAGGGCATGGGCGTGGGACTGGAACTAAGTCGTACGCTGGCGCGTCTGCATGACGGTGATGTTGTAGCAGTACCCGACGTGGCTGAAGGTGCGATGTTCCGACTGACCGTCCCCTTGTCTGCCACATCCGATGAAAACCTGTTCGAATTGCTGGAGGAAGAGGAAGAACGTCAGTTGTACCAGCCCGAAAAATTATCCCAAACGGAGCATGCAGAACACTATTCTATTCTTCTTGTCGAAGACAATGAAGATATGATGAACTATGTCTCGGCCATCCTCTCGGAACTGGGGACGGTTGAACGGGCCCGGAACGGTGGGGAAGCGCTGCAATTGCTCAGCGGCTATACACCGGACCTGATCATTACCGACCTGATGATGCCCGTTATGGGCGGACAGCAGTTGGTAGAAACGCTCACAACCCGGAAAAAATGGGCCGATATTCCGGTTGTAGTCCTCACGGCCCGATCGCTGGAGGAAGACAAGTTACATTTGCTGCGAACCGGGGTTGTTGACTACATCGTCAAACCGTTCTCCAACGAGCAGCTTCTGCTGAAAACCCGCAACCTGCTGCAGTATTACAATCGACGTAAACGACTGAAAGTGGGTATTGAATTGGATTCAACAGGTCCGGTGGCAGAAAGGCTATCGGATAAAATCGGTACCTATATCACCAAAAATCTCAGCGATGTTAATCTGTCTGTAGACACCCTGGCTGAAGAGTTTTCGCAGAGCCGGAGCTCCCTGTACCGGAATGTCCAGCTTGAAACCGGCATGTCGCCGGCGGAGTTCATCCGTGAAGTCCGGCTCACTGCGGCAAGGGCGATGGTCAGCAAGAACAAACACATCCGACTGGACGAACTGGCCGCTGCCGTCGGATATCGCAGTGCGACCAGTTTCCGCAAGAAGTACGAGGAGCGTTTCGGGGAGCATCCGCTCGGCGATTGAGGGGGCTCAAACCCAGGCATCCGCTCGGCGATTGAGGGGGCTCAAACCCAGGCATCCGCTCTGCGACTGAGCGGGGTCGAATCAAAGCATATGCTCGGCGATTGAGCGGGCTCGAATCAAGGCATCCGCTCGGCGATTGAGCGGGCTCGAATCAAGGCATCCGCTCGGCGATTGAGGGGGCTCAAACCAAAGCATCCGCTCTGCGACTGAGCGGGCTCAAACCCAGGCATGTGCATCGCGTCAGGCTGATATACACGGTCGGATATGCCCGCTACAGAGATAGCCACAGTCGATCGGCATAGGGTACAAAGGACCAGCCCCCCATACAGCCATAGCGCTCGCCGGATTAAGCAGCCAGCATCCCTGCCGGCGCCCTTACTTAATCAGCGTCATTTTGCGGGAATGCACCACTCCACCGGCCACCATCCTGACAAAATAAACACCGCTGGCATACCTGCGCGCATCGAACTGCACGGTGTGGATTCCCGCCGGGAAGTCGCCCCCGGCCAGGGTCGTGACCCGACGACCCAGCACGTCAAACACATCGATCTGCACCCGTTCTTCCTGGGGCAAACCGAATCGGATGGTGGTGGTCGGGTTGAACGGATTGGGGAAATTCTGCCAGAGCGTGATTTCAGAAGGGAGATCCTCAAATTCACCGTTGGGGTTAATCCGGATGACGAAGCGCGATTGAGAGCTGCCGGTCAAGGATTTCATGCGAATGACCTCCCCGGGTCGTGGCATCTGAATGCGGACGGGCTCCTCGTAAATCAGACTAAAGGGCCAGTCGTTTTCGCCCAGTTCCGACCAGTCGATGGCTGCAGCACCGGTTTCGGGCAGGGTGCGCCGAAGCCCGGTCCCATCGCTTCCGCCCTGACGGCCCGTGTAGGGGGATGAGCCTGTGGTGGTGGATGAACCCGCGGTGCCGGATGAACCCGTGACGGTATCCGTATCCCGTTGGCCAGAAGGAACATCGAAAGAGGCTCGATCTGCAGCCCGATTATCGCTGCCACCGGAGAACTCATCGAACGGAGCGGTACGGTCATCGCGCGACCATCCGACAGGCAGCAGGGTTGCCGCGCTCTCATCGGCCCGTATCCATACCTCCTCATGGGCGCGCTTCCAGAATACGCGACGGCTGGTTCGGGTATCCACCAACTCAATGGCCCATTCGCGCGGAATATTGCCCAGCTCCCCTACCGATAACACAAAATTACCGTCGGTGCTCACCCCGTTTTCGAAGGCTCCCACATGCACCGGTATTTCCATGATTGAATTGAAACGCCGCGGCAGGGCGTTGATGGTAAAGTCTTCTTCATCGATGCGGGTGGAAACCGAAACGTAGGTATCGGTCAGGGGAGTCAGGTGCCAGGCATCCAGGTCGTCCACACCTTTGCGGGCATTTTCATCAAACATGAGCCAGGCGCTCTGGTATAAGCCATTATTCTCCACGCGGATTTCAATGTGAGGCGGGGCTTCAGCGCGACGCTGCGCACGAAGTTCGTCCATATCGGCGTGGGTTGCGCCTGCGACCGACGGGTGTGGCGCAGCTGTTGGAGTACCGGTCGCCGCGTTGATGGATGCGCCGGAACCCGAAGCACTGTAGTCGACCGGAACGCCGGTGCCTGAAGGACCCTGGTCGCCCGCTATGCCCCCATCAGCTACATTTTTTCCGTAAAACGTGCCTCCGGCAACGATGGCATTGCGATTGACGCTGAGGGCAGGATTCGCGCCGGTAGCCTTGACCCAGAACGCCTGTCCACGGGCTATGATACCGTCCATGTCATCGCCCACGCTGTTCGACCAGACCCGGTATTTCGGTCCGCCGGAAGCGTTGGGATCCCAGATGTAAATGGCATTGGATACCGCTGTGCGCGACCACTCCGGACTGTCCCAGTCGAGGTTGTCATCATAGGGGTTACCCAGCAGGTTCCAGCCTTCATCGCCCGCGGCCGTATAGGTCAGGGTAAAGTCGAAATCACCGGTCAAGGCCGGCTCATACCCGTCAACGGAAATATTCAGCGGGAAGCCCACATCGTACCGGGTATCCCCGGGGGTCTGGTCGCCGAAGGCGTAGTACATATACCCTCGGCCCGCTACGGCCTGATCAGCAATATCGCTAGGTTGTCGCCAGCGCTGGTTGTCGGTTCCGCTCACCGTTTCGTCGTACCAGAGCAGATTGGGGGAAGCCGTGGGATAGGTGGAATACGGGAAACCCTGGGTGTAGAGTCCGGTAGTGGCGGCGTTGGCAAAGACCTGGTTGTAGGCGGTGTTGGTCAGCGGCAGGGCAACCATGCGCCAGCCGGTGTCCTGGGTGAAGGTGATCTCAAAGCGGGCCATGGTCAGGGTGTCACCAACCAGGGGCGAGGTGGTCAGGTAGGTGATGAAGGAGCCGTCATCGTTGTACTCGAACAGGCTGAGGTGGTAGCGGGTTTTGGGATTGAGTCCGCTGAGGGTGAAGGTGTTGCCGGCGCCTTCATAGGCCACCAAGTTGCCGGTACCGATTTCATCGGGAGAGCCGCCGAAATTGGCATCGGCGGTGTAAAAGGTGTTAAGCTGGGGATCGGCGTCAACGGCGGTGTCTTCACGGACCAGCACGATGCGGCCGGTTCCATCGCCGTTGGTCCATTCCAGCTCGATGGTGGTGGCCGTCACGTTGACGAAGGTCAGGTCGCTGGGCTGCACGCCCGGGGGAAGCAAGGCGCCCTTGTCGCCTCCGGTGATGATGAATCCGGTGCTGGTGAGCGATAACGTCAGGGTATTGGTCGAGGTATTGGCCGCACTGCCCACCAAACAGTTCGTACTGCTGATATCGCGGGAAAGGGTCTTGATGTCGTTTTCATCGCCTACGATGTCGCCGTCGGTATACCGGAAGGTTCCGGTGCCGGAAAAACTGCTGACCCCGTTCATTTCAACAGTCCAGTAGCGAGTGATGTAGTTACCCCCGCCGCACTCGGGATCGGCCTGATTGGTCACGCCCATCTGCACCCATGCGCCGGAGGCAAAGGCGCCGGTGTCAAAGGTAATGGTGGAGGGGGAATACTCCGGGGTGCCGGTGGTATCGCCCACGGGGAAGTGGTACGACCCGGTGCTGGTTATGAGCCGTCGCAGCACGCCCGTGCCGTTGACCACAATCATGCTGGTATCGGCCGGGGTACCCCCTACCGTGGCCGCATCGCCCCAGGTCATGTTCTGGTCGTTCAGGAACAGATTACCCCGGTTGAAAATCATCCCGCTGCGTACTTCCGCAGGCTGGTCCAGCGACTTGTCGCCGGGACCGTCCAATTCAATAAATCCGAATGTTGTTCCGAAACTTCCCCCTAAAGACTGTGCCGCCGATCCGGTTAAAATCAGTTTTCCGGTGCCGGGGTCAAAGGCGGTGGCAGAGGCATTGTTCAGCCAGTCGCCGGACAGGGAGACATTTCGGTTGTTAACGGTATTGTCAACCACCCCGTCAGACAGGGTTATGCTGCCGTTGATCGTCCAGTCTACATTGGCCTGCGTCCGGGTGCTGGTTCCGGTCATGATAACGTCATTGTATTGGGTCTGCGTAGGCAGGGTTCCGTTGATGTTATCATAGAACTCGACGGTCCCGCCGGTCGATGGCTGACTGAACGCGGAATAGTTGCCCCCCGGAAAAACGAACTGATTTCCGGCAGTAGCTTTGATGCGGATGGTCCCCGTACCGCTGACCACCCCGAAATTATGGGCGAAGGAGTCTTCCAGGTCCAGCACGGCTGTACCGGTGAGTTCCAGCGACTCGGCCAGACGGGTGTTTCCGTTGGTCAGCACGGTATGTCCGGTTGCAATGACCACGGGCTCTCCATTGGGAAAGTTGGTGGCCGCAGCGCCGCCGTGACTCACCGTCGACCATGAATTCGGGTCGTTCCAGTTGCACCCACCGGGTACATCACAAACGGTGTCCCTGCTGTAGAACGTGGAAACCGTGGTGAATTCATTTTGGTCCCCTGCGGTGTAGTCGCCGGAAATATAGTCTACCCCGCTCAGCGTAATCGTATTGGCCGTGGTATTCACCGCGCCGGGAATGCCCCCGAGGGGCGTCCAGTTCGGGAACAAATACCGCCCTCCGCGGTAGAGCGATTCCGTGCCGGATACATCGCCCTGCACATAGCTGTACGTATGATTCACACTCAGACCGGCAAACCCGGTTGTACTTACGTTCCAGTAATACTGCAGCAGATTGGTTCCGGCATCCCGGTGCGAGGGATGCTTCACGTTCACGGGCTTGATGGTCACCGTACCCGTGGCGGTATTGGCCGTTACATCGATGGTTACCGGGGTATATTTCCCGAAAACCCCGATCGGGAATTCGAAGGAGGCCGCTCCCGTTGCATATCGCTTCCGCACCCCGCCGTCGCTGAGCACCCCGTTGGAACGCAGGTACCGGGTTGCATTGTAGCCCGTCACCTCCGCGCCGGTTCCGAACGTAACCTGGCGGTCGTTCATGAGCAGGGAAGTGCCGGTCAGGGTAAGTCGATTGGTAATTTCGATGTTGCCGGTGAGGTTGACCGTACCGGTATTGGTGAGGATGACATTCCCAAATGTTCCGTTACCCGCAATCTGCTGGGTTCCGCTGCCATTCAGATCGATTCCGGCAACGCTGCTGTTACCCGGACTGCTGTGCGTGCCGCTGTTGGTAACATTACCCCGCAGATCGATGCGGTTATCGCCGTCGCCGAGGCTGGCTCCGGTATGGACGGTCAGCGAGCCATTGATCTGTATGGGACTGGAAGCCAGCTGGGTGAGTACACCCGACGAGGCCACAACCAGATTGTTGAAGGCATTGGTGCCTGTGAGCGAGCCCGAGATTTCCCCCGCACTGCCGTTGAAGGTGACGGTATTCGCTCCGGCGTTGAACGAGGCAGCCCCGGCGCGGGTGAGTCGACCGCCGATGAACAGGTTCAATCCATTGGCATTGTAGGTCGAGCCGTCATCCAGCAGCAGGTTGTTGCCAATTTCCAGATTGTTGATCTGCTGGGTCAGTGTGGCTGCGTTGGCCCCGTCGTTCTGAACCGTAACATTCCACAAATTGGTGGTTACATCCAGCAGATAGCTCTGATTTCCGGCACCGGTGGGCCTGAACAGCACCGTTCCTCCGGTCACATTATTGCTGGCCGGTCGAACGTAGAAATCGGCATAGGTTACGCTGCCGCCCCGGTAGAGATGCAGCAGCGAGGTACCACTCATTTCAAATTCAGAGCCGGCGTTGGTGATTTCGAGCATGCCCCGGGTAGTGGTGGCGGCACGACCGCGGATGCGGACCTCGCCGCCGGTCTGGCGGTAGACCAGCGAACCGGATACGTTCAGGGTACTCCGGCGAATCTGCCCGTTGACATCGAGCAATCCACCGCTTACGACGATTTCCGGGGTTCCCGCGCTGGCATATTCAATGTCGTTGTTGTTGTTGTTGGCCGGATTCCCTACCCGTACGGTTCCGTCAGCCAGCTCCAGCCGACCTCGCAGAATCAGATCGGCGGCGTTGTTGTTGGTATAACCAATCCGCACATCGGCGGTGGCGTTATTGACTACCAGGGCAGCGGTACTCGGGATGGTGAACGTCGTTGCGGTGTTGGTAAGCGTTAAAATACCGCCTCGCGTAATTTCAAAAGTACCGTTGGTAAGAGCCAGAGCGCCGGAGGGGGCCGTAATGGAGCCGCTGTTGCTGAACAGAAGCCGGGGCGACTGTGAGCTGCCTTTGTCCACTTCCAGTCGGCTGAAGGTATTCGTGCCCGTACCGGAGTATTCGGCGTTGGCCGTACCCAGGAAGGTGAGTTCAATGGTACGCGCCGTGCTGTTGTTCAAGGCGAGGGTACCGTTGTTGACCAGACTCCCGTGCAGGTTCAGGAAGTGAACCCGATTGGCGCTGTTGTCATAAAAACCGATCTGGGCTCCGCTGGCGATGGTGGTGTTTCCGAAGATGGTTACTTCACGATTGTTCGAGCCGTTGAAACGGTACCGAAGGCTGCCGGAGTTGACACTCAGATTGCCGTTGACGGTGAGCGAGGCGGATGCACCGTCGCCAACACGGGTTTGGCGGTTGAGATCCGTTCCGGAAACGGTAACATCGTTGAGAACCGTCAGGTCCAGGTTCGGCAGGGTGATAAAAGAGCCCGCTCCGCCCGTGTTGACCTCGGTCTGCAGATTGAAGTAGGTGTCGATGGTGGCAATATCGACCGATGATACCGGTATGGTGTAGTTGGAGCCGGTCCGGTAGTATACCACGGTTCCGTTGTTGAGAAAATCGCCGAAGTCGCCCCCGGGGAAATAGGAGGCCCCGATGCGAAGCGTGCCGTAGGTAGGACCGTCAACCACGCCGAGGGTGTGGCCGTTGGTGGCGGCGATGTCCAGGGTACTGCCGTCCAGCACCCGCAGAATGGCGGACAGGGCATCATCGCTGTTGATGGTGACGGTGTTGCCGTTGCCTACCACGGCGATGGTATTGGCGCCCGGCACCGAGGAAGCGATGGTTGAACCGGTATGGCTGTCGAGGCACCAGGTTGAAAGGGTAAACCAGTCGGAATCAGCACAGCTGTAGTAGATATCCAGGCTGCCGAAGGGGTTGATGACGTTGATATCGGCAGTGGAGTAATCGCCGGTGATGGCCCCCTCGTACAATACCCCGTCGAAGGTGATAATGCGATTGGTCTGATCAACGGATGCCGGTGTGTTTACAGCCCAGGTATTTGTAGAAAGGTCGTATCGACCCGGGACCAGCTCTGCCGGGGTCACATTTGCGCCGAGGTCGGCACTCAGGTACTCAAAGGTGAACGATACCTTGGCCGCACCCAGATCAAAGCCCGAATCGGTGGCTTTCCAGTAGTAATTCAGCGCATAGGTATTGTCGGTTATGGCAGGGATGGAAGCGTCAACGGGTTTGATGTTGACCGAGCCGAAGGTAGTGGGATTCACATCCAGAGCAAAAACAGCCGGTGTGTATTTGGTACCCGCGCCAACCGGCCAGGTAAAGGTCAGCTCGTTGTCAAAGATTTTGGTCACCCCGCCGGCCGAAGCCGTGCCGTTGGTCCGGATGTAGCGATCGGCCGTGGCGCCGGTGATGGCCGCACCCCCGCTGAGGGTGAGCAGGTTCCCGGCAATATCGAGTATGCGTTGCTGCGTGCCGGTACCGGTAAAGGTGAGGGTACCGTCTACCTGCAGATTGGCCGCGGTGGCGAACGTCACATTGGTTGCTGTGGAGGTCAGTTCCAGATTGCCGAAGCGACCGCTGCCGTTGCCCGTTATGGTTCGGTTGCCGTTCGGATTCAGCTGCATTTTACCTGTGCCCAGGTGCACGCCCGACATGGCCAGCGCCCCGTTGACCTCTACCGTTTTGCCCCCGTCGTCCAGGGTCCCGCTGGTAAAGGTCAGATCGTTCCTGACCACCAGCGAACCGGCCGCTCCGGCAACACGCAGGGTATCGGCCGACTTATCGATGGTGGTGTTGAACAGTCCGCCGTCGGAAATACTCCCGTCCAGGGTCAGCAGCTGCTGGCCCGAACCGTTGAAGGTTGTGGTGTTGGAGTTAGGATCGTAGGTGGCGCCGGATGCAAGGGTAAAATTGCCCCCGACTGAAACAGCATGATTCGAGGTTGCCTGAAACACCCCGCTTTGCACCGTGAGGTTATTAAGCACCGTGAGTGGTGCATTCAGACGCACATCGGCCGATCCGCCCCCGGTCTTGATGGTCGTTACGTTGTAAAAGGGTGCCGTAGAATCCACCGTGAAGTTGGTCGAGCCGTTGGTGGCAATGAACTGCCAGCTGCCCCCGGTGATGTTGTAGTTGATGGGATCCATGCGAAAGTCGATGGTAGTACCCCCCACACCGGACGGCTGGGTCACGATGACCTCCCCGCCCGACATCGTGATGGAGTTGTCGGCAAACGGCAGACTGAACCGACCCGCCCCTCCGCTTTCGCCCTCCCCATCGGAAATAATGGTCCCGCCTGTAATCACGAAAGCAGCACGGTGCACCCCGGCAAATCCGGTTGTTCGCAGGGTTGAGGTCCTCAATGTGCCACCCTCCACAACGATCTCAGCGTCAGAGCGATAAATGACTCCCGCAGAATCACGGGTGTTCAACGTCCCGGCAGAGACTCTCAGGTTTCCGATAACGGTGAGCCCGGTATTTCCGGTTGCTGAACTGCCACCCGGACTGCCTGCTGTAAGGGTAGCAAAAACCGTGGCCCCATCGATCCACAATGAGGCGTTCCCGTTGATGAAATAGTCGTTCCCGCCCTCCGTCAGGCTCTCGATTTCAATATTGCTGGTCAGTCGGAGGGTTCCGTTCTGTATAAACAGGGCTTTGTCGCTGGTGGGATTATCCCCGGCGCCGATACTCTGATTGTTCCGGCCAAACAACCTGAAATTGGCCGTATTGGTGGAGTTGACGGTCAGCACATTGGTCTGATCGATGCCCTTATCGACGATCATCCGATAGAAAATGGTTGATCCGAAGGCATCAATCTTGTTATTCTGTGCCCCGGTGAAGCGTACTTCGGCGCGACCTTGATTGCTGTCTGACAGGTAATTGGGTCCGGACATCCTCGACATGAGAAACGATCCGTTATTCACCAGGTCGCCCCCGATGGTGATGCTGTTATTTACATCAGCCGCAATGGTTTGCCAGGTACTCTGAGCGCTGATGGTCACGTTGTTCCCGACGGTCGTGGATCGCGCTGTGGTATTGTTTCCCGTCTGAAACGTAAGCGTTCCGGCCCCGGAGTGCTGCAGGGAAAGGTCATTAAACACCTCCAGATCTGCCGCCTGGGTAAACGTGTAGTTCGAGGCGGTCTCGTTGCGAAGAATAAGATTCCGGTAGGTCGGAATATCGGTGGGCAGGGTTACGCTGCCTTGCTGGTAATAGGCTACCGTGCCACCGGTTTCAGCGGTGAAATAGTTGTAAAAGGTAGCGGGGAAGTAGGCGGTGTTGGGTGAACCGGTGACCACAAAGCGCGTGCGGACCGTTCCGCCACCGTTGAGCGTGGTGAGTCGACCGGCGGTAAAATTGGCAAAATCCAGAAATCCTCCGGCTTCCACGTTGATGCGGTAGCCGTTGGTTGGCAGGTTGGCCGTAAGCGTGAGGGTTCTGCCGTTGAGCACTACCAGGCTGTCGAATCGCGAGGGGGATACCGAGCCGGTGAGGGTGGTGCCGGAGGGATCGGTGGTCCAGATGTTGGCATCGCTCCAGTTGCCCGACTGATACGAATAAATGGTATTGCCACTGTTGCGGGGGGCTACGGAGACCATATGGGCGACCCAGGGGCGACTTTCGGAAACGGAGGCGTTCCGGTTACCGGTATTTCCTGCCGTAGCCCGACTCTCCGCGGCAGCCATTACATTCAGATTGTTATTGATACCACCGGATGTACTCAGATTTTGCAACTGCGTCATCCCTGCCGGGGTGGTAAGACTGTTCCTCCTGCGTGCGGCATAGAAACCGAGAATAACCGAATTATCGGTTTCAGTGTCTACGGAAAGGGCTGTGGCTGCATTACTCGATCCATTGTTCGCAGAAAAGATCAGTTCAACACTGGCCGGATTGGCATTGCGGTATACAACGATAGTGCCGGCATTTCGGGCGTTGGCAGAACTGTTAAACTGGTACGTAGCCGGATCGCCCGACCGGTAGACCCGATAAAAAAGCGCCTGGGTTACGTTATTGCCCTCATTGGTACGAACAATTTCTATCCAGCCGTCATCGGTAGGCGTGATGGTAACATTTCTGCGCCAGCTGACCGAAACAATAATGAGGTCCTCCGCTTGCATTCCCCCCGGTAGTGAGAGGGTAATGGAGCTGGTATTGCTGCCACCGGAACTGTTGCTCGTTGATCCCACCAGCGTGGGCGACTGGGCCAAGGCAGGTACAGCAAGCAACGCAAATAACATTCCAAAGAGCAGTATCCGGACGGATAGCTGACCTGGTTGACAAGCAGAGACTAAAAAAATACAGTACTTCACTTAACGTTGAATGAAACGAAACTGACGGATAAGTAAACACACGGACTTAAAAGCAGCTGCCCCCCCGTCTGCTAAAACTAATTCAACTAAAAGTACCTATTTAGCCTCTTAAAAATGGATTTTTTGAGAAACCCTAATGCTTCCGTACATCGGTGCAGCAAAGAAAAGACTACACCGATGCATAAAATACGCAAGTAATTAACTAACAATAAGTTAAGCCACTTTATTTTTATAAGTTTTTTCTAACAACATCATCTTTTTTGTTAGTCATTCTTCTACAAGATCAAACCCCTGATTCACGCCTTTTTCCACGGCAGGAATCCCATAGCGCATCCAGACAGGCGCCGGGGCATCCATGAGATAATGATCAAAGAACTGCTGCATGCGTCTGGATAAGTCTTTACGATTGACACGATCGCGTAAATTGTGAGCTTCACCGTTGTAGTTAAGCATCCAAACCGGTTGGTTAAGTCGTTTAAGGGCCACAAAAAACTCAATCCCCTGATACCAGGGAACGGCCCCGTCGGCATCGTTGTGCATCATCAGCAGCGGAGTGCGCACCCGGTCGGCAAAAAATATGGGGGAGTTTTCAACATAGTACAGCGGTCGCTCCCACAGCGTGCCACCGATCCGACTCTGCGTCCGTTCGTACTGAAACTGCCGGTTCAACCCGGTAGCCCAGCGAATTCCGCCGTAAGCACTGACCATGTTGGAAACGGGCGCACCCGCCATAGCCGCGGCAAACATATCGGTACGGGTGATGATATGGGCAATCTGATACCCTCCCCAGCTCTGCCCCTGCAGGCCAATGCGGTTTCGGTCTACAAATCCACGGTCGAGCAGGTGCAGAGTCATCCCAATGACGGCGTCCTCCGCACTCCGACCCGGATTCCCCTCTTTGTACACGATATCCGGCATGGCTACGATGTAGCCCCTGCTGGTGTAAAAGGCCGGCGTGATGGTCGAGGCCGACGGGGCCGGGGCCCGATAACTGTGCAGGCGGTCGGAGGTGCGCTCGTAGAAGTACACAATCATCGGATAGGTCCGGGATGGATCGAAATTCTCGGGCGTGTACAGCAGTCCTTCCAGCTCCACCCCGTCCAGGCTGTTGAACGTGAACAACTCCACATCCCCCCACCGGTAGCGATCCTGCTGGGGATTGGCGTGGGTGACCCTGTCAAAGGTGCTAAAGCGGCCGTCGGTAATGTACACATCGGGAAACCGCTGAAACGTACTCTTCCGGATGGTCCATACATCGGCCTCACGGGCTTTGGTGATCCCCATCGCCATAACGTCATCCCTCCACAGCTGATTCAGTGCTGCCTGCCGGCGTGCGATGGTGGTCTGATACACCCCGGCCGACTTATCCTGATGATGAAATGCGCTCAGCCATGCGCGACCGTCCGGAATGTGGCGGGCATCCTCATCAGCCGTGATCAGCCGGAAGGTAATCTCAGCGGCACGACCTTCACCCCGGGTGAGCATAAACGGCTCCGCCGTGGCAGTCGGATCGAAAACCCACAGATCGTAGCGGTCGCGGATAATGAGCTGCCGGTCGCCGGCGGTCCAGCCTTCCAGCCCGTACGGTGAGGCAAAATTGGGCACATCGTTGAGCTCATCGGAAAACGAAACCTGCATGTCGCCGGTGAGATCCCGGCGGGTACCGGTTTCAAACTCGTAGGTCATCCACCGCTGCGATTCCAGATCGAACCAGACCAGAAATCGGCCTTCCGGCGAGAGCGATCCGGAGGCGCGCACATCCCGGGCGATGGGAATTCGCACGCCGGTTTGCACATCTACCCGGTACCAGTCGGCCGGCACGGGAAAGCCTTCCCACTGCACCCGGTACTGGTTATGCCGGTCCTGCACGCCAAACCCATAGCGGGCATCACCGCGGTCAGGCACGGTAACCGACTCCAGATCGGGGTCTTCCAGCACGGTAAACATATCCTCACCGATGTGCCAGACTATCTGATAGGTTTGCCTGCGAAGCTGATTCAGGCGGGCCTGCTGCACGGTCTGCAGGGTAACGTCCTGCCAGTTCCACACATCCACCTCGGCGATATCGATGGCGGCAACGGTGGTATCCCGCTGCATGGGTACGGGGGCGGTACCGAAAAACAGGCGCTCGCCGTTGTGGGAAAACCGGGGCGAGGCATGCTCGTTGATCATCCATCCTTCGGCAAGCCATGAGGAGGCCGTATCAGCCAGCACCCGGGCCTGCTCCATGCCCTGTTGCCAGAAGTAGACACGGTAGTACGAAGGAGCCTCCTCGTCATCCCGGTCGGCACGGCCGGTGGAGTCCTCAGCGGTGCTGTCCGATGGCGCTGCAGGCAGGGCCAGGAAGACAATCCGGGTTGCGGTGGTATCCATAGCCAGGGAGCGATACTGCTCCAGGCCGCTGCTCACGGAGGTGGTCTGCATGCCGGAGAGCTCCAGGACGTGAACCCCGGCCGTGCTCAGGGAGTCTTTGTCGAGCGTGGTGTATACCAGTCGTTCCCCGAAGCCGGTGAAATAGTAATCATCCACATACGGAATGACCCGTTCCTCGCCGGTAGACAAATTCCGGACCACCAGATCGTTTTCGGTCAGCGCGCGGGTCGTTGATGGGCTGCTGCCGGCCGGGGCACCGGCGACTGCCGACACGCCGGCAGTGGACTCCGGGACAGCACCGGTTGCCGCTTCTCCTTCACCTGACTCTGCACCTGAAGAATCCGCCGGGGCTTCATCCTCGAGGTCACGGTCGTAGCGGAAGGCCAGCCACGGGCCCGATTTCTCCGGCATTTTATAGGAATCTACCTCGGCGAAGGTTTCCATCGCACCGGTTGCCAGGTTATAAATGGCCAGGGTGTCATCGAAGACCTCCGACGGACGTTTACCGTCGATGCGGGCCTGACGCTGTTCGGCATACAACGGATCAATCATAAAGACCAGAAAATCGCCGTCGGGGTTCAGCTGAAACGACCGCCCGCGGGGCAGCATCACCTCATCGTTGTTGCCGAGGTTGCGCACCACCAGGTTCCCGTCGCCCTCCTGCGGATTCAGCGCGTAAATGAGGTGGCTTCCGGAGGGTGTAAGAACGGCACCGCTGACCGACCGCCACTGGTCGAAGTCGGCATGATCCAGGGCTTGTTTCTGGTCGGACGAGAGGGTTTGACCGGTAGCGCTGCAGCTGACCAGCAAAAGCAGCAGGGGTAGAAAGACAATTCGTTTGAGCATGATAGTGCGATTGGGACCTTGGTTGTGAATCCTCGCAATCTATCAGCCCCCGGGCAGGAAAGCAACCACGGTTTTCCGGTCCGGACGGGTGACCCGGGGAGGGTGCCGCACGCCCGGCGACGTTGGCACAGGCACAGCGACGAACCAATCTCGCGCCGGCCCGTGAGCTAAAGCAGACCAGTGCAAATACGGGGAGGGTGCCGCACGCCCGGCGCGAGATCGGTCACAGAAGGAAGCAACTTCGCACCCGAAAGCCGGCACACCAGCTTCGCGCCTGGCACCGAAGCGATTCGTCGGGGAATGACAGCAGCAGGATCGGCTACAGAGTCTGCCCGGAAGCCTGCCGTTTCCGTGCTACGGTATGCCAGATTACGGCCACCACCACCATCCCCATTCCGGGAAGCCAGATACCCGGCTCAATGAAAAACGCCAGAAACAGGCAGCCGAACAGCCCGAGCACCGGTATAATCCGCGGGTATAGCCGCAGCTCGCGGGGCAGAAACAGCGCCGACAAATTAGTAATGGCGTAGTAGATCAGCACCGTAAAGGCGCTGAACGACCAGGTGAAGACCACATCGCCGCTCAAAACAAGCACACCAATAATCAACCCCGTTGTCCACACAGCGACCACCGGACTCTGCGAACCAGCGTGCACGGCACCCAGCGCGTGAGGCACATCCCGTCGGCGGGCCATGCCCAGCAAGACACGGGAGAGTCCCAGCAGCAGGTTCAGCAACACCCCCAGCATGGCAGTTATAGCGGCCAGACTCACCACCGCTGCAATCCCCGGAACCTCCAGCGACCGGGCCGCAATCAGCAGGGGCGCCGCCTCGGCATTGACAGAGGCTGCAAAGTCCTGCACGCCCATCGCCTGTATGGCGGTCAGCGAAACAGCCAGATACAGCACCACAATGCTGATCATGGCCAGGATAATGGCCCGGGGAATGGTCTTCCGGGGCTCGGCAACTTCCTCGCCGAGGGTTGCGATGCGACCATAGCCGGTGTAGGCTACAAACATGAGCGCCGAGCCGTACAGAATCCGCCGCCAGTCGGTATCATCGAAGGTGGCCTGAAGCGGGTCGACCGGCAGCCCGTTCGACCACAGCCCGGCGCCAACCAGGGCCGCCAGACCCAGCAGGGTAACGCCCACAATTACGGTATTGGCAATATTACTTCGTTGAATTCCCCCGGAAACCAGCCAGGTCATCACCGCCAGCAGGGCGAGTCCGGCTCCTGCATGCACCCATCGACCAGCATCCACATCCAGGGCGTAGAACACATACCCAACACAACCCAGCACCGCCGTAGCCGCGGAAGCGGATTTCGCAATCATGAACATCCAGCCGGCGGTGAACCCGAAATACGATCCCAGAAATCGGTATCCGTACTCGTATGTGCCCCCGCTGACGGGATGTGCCGCGGCCAGCTGGGCACTGCTGAGTCCGTTGAATGTAGCCAGCAGGGCCGCAATGGCGATGGCCAGGATGATACCAGTGCCGGCAACCTGGGTGGCAATGGCAATACTCACGAATATTCCGGTTCCAACGATGGAGCCCAATCCCATAAGTACCGCCCCCGGGGTTTTGATAACGCGTTGCAGGGCTGCAGGATTGGGTTGGGTTGCCATGGCTAATCGGTTTGTGTCTGGTTACTTCCTTTGAGCATCCAATGCAGCATCTGCCGGTAATCAGGCTCCTTGCCGTACATCATCATGCCTGCGGCAAAGATACGTCCTGCAGCCACACGCAGCAACCAGGCCGTGACCGCAAGCAGGGCAATGGCCAGAACCGGCTCCCACCAGGACACACTGGTAAGGACCATACGGGCAGGAAGCACGGCATAGGAAGTCAGCGGAAAAATGGACAGCAGCTGCATGGCAACGGTATCCGGGTTTACCAGAGCCAGAAACGCCAGCATCACCGGAAACATCGGCAGAAACATAAAGCCGGACTTGGTGGAGGTATTCGGGTCGTCAATGGTGGCGGCAACACCGGCCAGAAAGGCATTCCACATCAGCGTGCCGATGAGGGCCATAAGTACGAAGGTCACCAAAAACAAGGGATTGATCAGGGCCAGAGTCTGGTGAACCGGAGCGCCGAACCAGGCCAGTGCGATGATACCGAAGACCCCGATGGCGCCATAAAAGGCCACGTAGGCCAGCCCGACCCCGGTGATACCCAAAATCTTACCATCGATCCAGGTCTGTGGTGAGATGGCCGAGAGTACCTGCTCGGTGATGCGTTGCTGTTTCTCGGCCGTAATGGCAGTGAACTGATAGGCAAAACCCATAAAAACAGCCATAAGGAGCAGGGCGATGGCGCCTCCGGCCAGGAATTTATCTGCCAGCGAGGCCACCTCGCCCGAGTCAAACTCGCGACTGAGGTCGACTTCGGCGGTGAGGTCGGTATAGATGGCGGCGTCCAGACCCAGCTGTTCGAGTTTGTAGCCCGACCGAAGTTCATTCAGGTGGGTCTGCAGCTGCATGATCCAGGCACGATCGCTGTTGGTGCGTATGGTCGCCTCCCTGTCGCTGATAACAGTCAGAATTCCGTCGATCTCGCCACCCATGAGCAGGCTATTCAGGCTGTCGGCCGGTAAAGCCGAACGATCTTCAAACCGGATTGCCGTGATCTCGAAGCCTTCCTGGTTAAAAGGACCGTATGCGCTGACGGCAACTACCGGGGTTTCGGCGGCCTGACTGCCGGCCCAGGAACCGACCACTCCTCCGATGAGCCCGAAGAAGGCAAAAAAGGCAAAGCCTTTGACCAGGTCCATCCATTTGAAAAACCGGTTAAACTCCCATACCGTGACGTTTTTGGTGATTTCCCAGATACTATGCTTCATCGCTGCCTCCGTTGTTGACTCCAAAACTCTGAATAAAAATATCGTGCAGGTTAGCCTGGGTTGTCCGCAGGGTATCCACGCTTCCGGCCCGGGTCAGCACCTCCAGAACCTGGTTCAGGGGTACACCGGGACGCGGCATGACCACCCATTGTCCGGTTGTGACGTCCTGTCGGGCGTCGAGTTGGGTTGAGGCGGAAAGCAGCTCGGGGTGGCTGAGCTGCGTGAAGGTAACCTCCAGTTTCTGTCCGTCGCCCATTCGGGTTCGCAGCTCGTCCATGGTTCCGCTCATGAGCTCGCGACCGCCGGACAGCAGCAGGATGCGGTCGGCGATGCGTTCCACCAGCTGCATCTGGTGAGCACTGAGCAGGATGGTGGTCCCCTCGTTGCGCAGCTCACGAATCAGGTCGGAGATGACTTCCTGGTTGATGGGATCAAAACCGGAAAAGGGTTCGTCCAGAATGGCGAAGTCCGGTTTGTGCATGATGGCCGCGATGAACTGTATTTTTTGCTGGTTCCCTTTTGAAAGTGTGGAGACCTTGTCGGCGGCGCGGTCGGCCAGAGCGAAACGCTCCAGCCACTGTCGGGCAACGGCACGACCCCGGACAGGATCCATACCGCGCAGAGAGGCCAGATAGACGAGGGTTTTCAGAATGGGGGTATCCTGGTAGACGCCCCGCTCTTCGGGCAGATAGCCGATGCGGGTGCGCAGCAGTTCGCCCGTTTTGAGCAGGCTTTCGCCGTAGCGGATGGTTCCGGCATCGGGCTGGAGCAGCTGCAGAATCATCCTGACCGAGGTGGTCTTTCCGGCACCGTTGGGACCGAGCAGGGCGAATATCTCGCCGGGCTGTACGGCAAAGGAAAGCTGATCAACGGCCTTCACCTTGCTGAATTGCTTGGTTACGTTGGAGAAGGTTATCATGGCATTTTGGCAGTGTTAAGGGAGAAATCCGTGCAAAAGGATTGCAGGGCAGTGGATAAATCGACACCGGTTACCGTGGTTCAACGACCTGCGGTACACTTTACGTTGAGGCAGACCACCGCTACGATGCAGCCGCGAAACAGTTACATCGGGGGCAGCTTTCACCGGGGTCAGCTGCCGTCGGGGACAGCTATCATGGAGGCCAGCTTTCATCGGCGGCAGCTATCATCGGGGCCAGCTTTCACCGAGGGGCAGCCTTCATAGGCGGCCGCTTTCATCGGCGGCAGCTGCCATATCTCACTGCGGGCGGATTATAAAACGTCGGACGGCCCGGAGCCTGGGCCACTGTCAGCCCTTCTGCTGCCGGGAGCAGGTCCGGGGCTGAACCGGACCCGCGTCAAAGGCTACCAAACCTCACTGCGCCAGTATTTCGGCGGACGATCAGCGCGTACTTCCAGGGTAAGAATATCCCGGTACTGCAACCCGTTGCGGTCGGTCGAGGTGACCTGAATGCGATGCACCCCCTCGCCAAGCGCCGGCAGTTGAACCCGCCACAGATGCATGTTACGGTCAGCCACAGACGACTGCGGTCGTGGCGCAGCGGGACCGTTGCTTCTACCCTGAAACAGCTCAAAGCCCTGGGCCTGCTCATCGCCCGAAGTACTTTGAATGGCGTAACGGGCTACGGTGAGCTGGCGCTGCGTAGCAAAGGGGTCCGACCACTCCGCGCCGATGCGGGCCGCCTCGCCCTGTCCCTGCTGGGTTCGTTCCAGGGCCAGCACCCTTCCGTCAGGCAGACGGGCCTCAACCACGGTCTCGGCCGACCCGAGCCAGACGTTGGCGGTCAGCCACACGCCTCCATCGCGCTGAAAATCATCCGGGTGTACGATGCGGGTATCCGGCAGGTCATGCACCGAGAACGGGGGTACCTCGCCCCGCTCCGCAGCCGGTTGACGGACCCACTCCATGATGGACGTAAACCAGGACCGATATTCCGGTGTGCTAACGCTCACCCATTGTCCGCGATCCTCACCCAGTCGGGCACCGATATAGCGTTCCCGGTACGTGGTACCGTCGAAATCCAGGCGGAGGTAGCCCATGGGAGCGCCCATGCGCTGCAGCGACATAGGCACGCCGTCAACGCTGAAATCGCCCTGAAACCAGGCACCGGAGCCGGCGCCGGCAATGATGTGGCGAAAAGGCAGCTGCGTCACCCCAACGGAGGCTTCCCAGCCTTCAAACGACTGTCCCGGAGCGTGGTTTTCGGTGGTGTGGGTGTGGCCGGACAGGGAAAGCGCCGGACGGCCCTCGAGCAGGGCATAAATCCGAGGCAGGTCGTCGGTCTGGTGCTGGTTGCTGCCCGCATCCACGAAGGACACGAAGGGAATATGATGGGCGAGAACAATGAGACGGTCTTCCGGGGTGTGCTCCAGCAGGGCCTCCAGCCAGAGGAGCTGGTCTTCGGTGAGCCGACCGTTGTAATTAGGACGACGTTCCGGGTCGCAGTTGAGCCGGCCCCGGGCGAAGTCTTCCTCGGTACACGGATAAAACACGTTGTCCAGCACCACGAAAAGGACCTCGCCCTGCTCAAAAGCATAGTAGTTCGGACCGTAGAGACGGCGCCAGGAATCGGCTTTGTCGGCGTTGGTACGTGCATCGAAATCAAAATCATGGTTGCCGATAACCAGCCATTGCGGCGCTCCCAGTCCGCCGCCCAGCTCCAGCAGCCGGTCGAGCAGGCCGAGGTCGTCACCCACCACATCACCCAGGTAGAGCAGGCAGTCGTTTTCAGTAAGACCGGCCCGGGCGATGTCGGTCAAGGCCCCGTCACGCAGAAAGCTGATCTGCTCATTGGAGTAGGTCTGGGTGTCGCCCAGCACCGCGCAGGTGAATTGCTGCGATGCGGCCTGCGTTCCGCCCTCCGTGCGGGTCAGGGGAAAGTCAACCGTTGCCGGCGCCGGACCGGTGGGCGGGAGTCCGCCGAAACGCATTTCGTAACCGGTGCCTTCGGGTTTATGGATGTAGAAAAATTGGGGTACGTTGCGGTGATCGGTGGGAACGCGCCATCCGCCGGGCTGCACGATGCTCAGGTCCCGGTTGGCGATGAGGGCGATGGTGTAGGTACCGTCGGCCGCCGTACGCACCACCTCCCGACCGTTGGAAACCAGCACGTTGGCCACGCCTTCCTCGCCTGCATCGTACACACCGTTGGCGTTGAGGTCGTGGAAGACCCGCCCCTGCACGGTGGAGCCATCGATCGAGGTCCCGCTGACGGCCTGTGCGCGGGAGGTACTCAGCCAGGCGGCCAGCAGCAGGATGATGAGCAAAACGGCACGACGTAGCGCCTCTTCAAGCCAGTGGGGTTCCTGTGTGGGATGGGAGGAGGGTGTGGCGGTATGTTGCATGATTCAATGACGTAAATTCGTGGTTGACAGTCGGCCCGGATTACGAACGACTGCTGCTTGCATGACCGTCTAAGTTAGGGATATTGCATGACGCACGGATTAACACTGTGTAAAAACAGGATAGTTTCAATACATTCTGAAAAACCACGAACCTACATCGCTATAGCTATGACTGATATCAGGCACCTCATAATTTCGTTGCTCCGGCTGCGTAATTGCGAACATCCTTTATCCGGGGTATCCAGGCTGCACCACGGCAATTCCGGCTCGACTTGGCTGCAGAGCCCGTTGAACCCGTTGGTGTGGGCATCCAGGCTGCGTAACCGCATCACCACCTCCGCCGGGGCACTCATGCTGGCGGCCCTGTTCACCTCCACGGTCGTTGTACCGGCGCAGGCCCAGTCGGCCGTTTTCCCCCTGCCCGACCGGCCCACCGATGCCCTCACCGGAAGCGAACTGGAGCCCGTGCTCCGCACGATGTCGCTCACCGACCGTGAAAATCGCATATTCTCGGAAATCACCGCCGGCAACGTACCCGATTTCCTGCGTTCGCTCACGACCGTGACCACCTCGCGGACCCTGAATGGCAACGAATACACCCTGACCTACCACGTAACGCCGGACTACCTGGCCCTGGGCAGTGACGATGACTACTTCCTGATGCCTATGACACCGGTGCTGGCCCAGCGACTCGCCAATGCCATCGGGTTCACCCTGCCCACCCGTCGGATGGTCGACCAGATCTGGCAGGCCGCCCCGCTCAAGCTCAATCCCCAGCCTATTCCCCCCTCCGACCAGATGACCACCATTCCGGTCATGTTCACGCACAACAACACGGTGCAGGAGCAGCGCAACACCCACCTCTCCGGGCAGCCGTTGGGCACCCTGGTGGCTGGTCATAAAAAAGATGTCATCCTCTCCAACCGGATTTACAACCAACCCGCGCCCCGCAGGGTGGTCATCTACGGCTGGCACTATCAAAGCGGGAGTCCCATCCAACCCCTGTACAGCGGGCATGATGAGTTCTATGCCGATTACAGCCACGGAATCCGGGCGGTGCTGGACACGGTATTGGTCAATGATGAGGCCGTGCATATCGATGCCGTCCTGCAAGACCCGGTGCTCCATGAGCTGCTCAGCGATGAGGGCGTCATCGAGCTGCCGTTCTATCCGCTGGAGACCACGGCCACCGTGCCCGACAGCTGGGGAGCGGTGCAGGAAAGTGCGACGTCGATGCGCATTGCTGTGCCCGCAGTCAGCGGCGTTGAACAGTACCGGGTACATCTGAGCGCCGATGGCGTGGAGACCGACCGGACCGTGACCCTGACACCGGAGAACCTGCTCATTGACGACCTGACCGCCGGGCAGACGGTATACGTGCGACTTCAGGCCGTGACCGACCACGCCGGACCCTACTCCGAGATGCTGGGCGTGCTTCCGGCCACCAACGAGCGAAGTATGCTGCTGGTCAACGGATTCGATCGGGGCATCACCGGGAACACCCGCGATTTTGTACGTCGTTACCTGCCCGGGCTTGTCGGGCAAGGGTACCGTGTGGATTCGGCCACCAATGAAGCCATAGCCGATGGACGTGTTGATTTGAATGCGTATAACCTCGTAGTCTGGATTTTGGGCGCCGAAAGCACCGCGGATCACACCTTCACTCCCGCTGAGCAGTCGCGCGTGAAGGCGTTTCTGGACGAAGGTGGCAATCTGCTGGTCAGCGGCTCGGAGCTGGCGTGGGACCTGGACTACCGCGGCAACACCACCGATAAAGCATTCCTGTCGGACTATCTCAAAGTCGCCTACGCCGCCGATGCCCCGGGAAACCAGTCGAGCACCTGGTATCAGGTTCAGACCACAGCCGGAAGCGGCTTTCCGGAATTCAGCAGCCTGCGTTTTGACGATGGGAGTCAGGGCAGCTGGAATGTGAGCTGGCCGGATGTATTTCATGCGCGCGAGGGCGGACAGGCTCTGCTGGCGTACCAGGGTGCGGCCGCGCCGAACATCGCCGCTGTGGGCTACAAAGGTTCCTTTCCGGGCAGCGCATCCGGGAATGTGGGATCGGTCATCACCATGGGCTTCCCCATCGAAACCGTGTATCCATCCTCAGAGCGTTACGCGCTGCTGCAGGCCCTGGTGGAATGGATCACCCCGCCGATGGTGAGCGTGGATGAAGCTCCGGACGTCCTGCCTGTGGCCTTACGGCTCGACCCCAACTACCCGAACCCCTTCAACGCCCAAACCCGCTTTCGCTATCACCTGCCGCGCGACAGCCATGTGGAGCTCACCATCTACAATCCGGCCGGCCAGCGCGTGCAGCAACTGGAAAACGGATATAAACCGGCCGGCATCCACGAAGTAAGCTGGAATGCCGGCCGGCTGGCCAGTGGCGTATACATCAGTATGCTATCCGCCGGAGGGGAAACGGTGCAGCGCAGTGTGCTGCTGGTGAAGTAGATGTTATCTGATTCTTTCCGGGACAGGAATAAATTGAATTTCCTCAGAAGTAAAGAAGTTTAGCTGCTGAAATCTGGGCAGGAAAAAATCCTGCCATTCCCGCTGAAAATCATACATTTTTTCGTCAAGTTTGCCAAGCCTGTCCCGATCAGTACCAGCCAGCACCTGAAGTCTGTGACTAAGTATCATGGGAGGTGACAGCAATCGCAGGCTGTGTATTGCCTGATGCTGCCGCTGCACTGCCACCTGAAACCTCTCGTCAGCATCACGGGTCTGTGAGTGGATGTACGTATTCGAAACCAGACGCTGCATCCATGTCTGATAAAAGCCCGGAGTTTCTCCGGCTACGTACTCTTCGGGGTGATCGCCTTTCCAGGCATCGAAAAGCTCCCCTCTTCGGGCGTTTACTTCCTGCTCAATGGCACGAAGTTCGGTCACCCACAGTGAACGTGACGGAAGCGGATGCTTGTACCCGGCATACAGCGTAATCAATGCCGGAATGATCAGAATGAAGAGTACCCAAAGGCCAACCAAAGAGATGGCATTCATGGCCGACCGGTTGCTGAACATCGTAACCACGACACTAAGCAGGAACCAGAATGCCATGTACCCTGTAATGTAGAGGACTACTATGAGCCCGTTGTGACTGGCTAAAGGAATTTGAAGGATTACCGAGAATAAAGCCAGTGAACTCAATGCCATCAGGAGCAAAAGTGAGTAGCGGAATGCAAATTTACAGGCCATGATACGGGTGACCGAAACGGGTTGTGACTCAAGCATAACATAGGTACCCGATTCCTTCTCGCGGGAACGTACGTCGTACCCCAGGGCGATAACAAACAGCGGTATCAGCCAGATCAATACAAAAGCAAAATCTAACGACCCACTCAGATAGGTAACCGGGTTTTTCAGCGCGTTGTCACGCATAGCTACCCTGTTTGTAAGGGTGACTTTACCGTAATAGGGAAATATATCAGACTGCCCCACTGCCAGGGCGGCCAGGGGTCTGGGATGTAGGATTACAAAACGGCCTGCATCGTTAAACTGTGCCAATACCAACGGGTTACCCGGATCCTGAAACCAGGCGGATACCTCCAGCTCGCCCTGCTCAATCAACCGTTGTCTTTCGGCTTGTTCGAGATAGAATGCCCGTTCAGATGCTGCAAGTTCCGTAATGGTATCCAACTGGGTTGAAACCCGCTGCTGACCGAGATACAGGCTCACAAACATAGTGACGGGCAAGACGAACGCTATAAGCTGAAACGCCCGTGACCGCATAAGATGAAGCCACTCAAATCTGAATACATGTCTGATCATGCTGCTTCCTCCTTCGCTGAGGCAAAACCCATGTACCCTGCCGATAGCAGCAGCCAGCCAGAAAGTACCAGGATAAACCTGCGTACCTCGGAGGGTATCTGTATTTTTTGCGCCCGTTGATATACAAACATGGGATTTTCGGAGAAGAAACGTTCATGCGCAACATACCCGACAGCCTGATCTCCTACAGCATTATCACGCAGATCGTTGTTAAGAACCCGCATCAGATCAATTCGATACGACTCAGCCTGTGCTGTAAACCGATTAAATGCATGACGGTCGGTACCTGCGAAGTGCATAGCCGATAGTCGCATGGCAAGTGCAGGTGAAAACAGGGTTCCGACAGAAAAAGCGCCCATCTGACGGGCATGGATTTCTTCAATGCGGCTTAAATGAAGATCATAAATACGTTTTTCAAACTCCTCGGCTTCCTGTAGCATCATACCTCTGAAGTTGAAGGGCAAGTCATCAACAATCTCGACGCCATAGGCTGCCAAAACCGAGTCGCGAAATGCTACACTGTGCTCGCTGAACGGATTATGACCATCAACACCTTCAAGTAAATCATCACGTACAGCCTGGTAAAACTCCGTGGTTGATGGAACGGGATAACGGTTTGCTGCAATATTGGATGTTACCTTAGGCACCACCAGTGCTATAGTTATCCAAAATGCCAGTAACCCGACCATGGCCATGTTGGAATGCTTAACCAATGCAGACGTCCCTATAGTCAGGTTCACGATAATACCAAAATAAACAAGCCAAACTACAGAAATCAGGATATACCGCAGCAGCTCAATTGATGGTGCCGCAACCAAACCGGCGACCAACAGGCCAAGCACAAAAAATGGCAGAAATAATGCGAGTACCAGCAACCAGAGAGCCAGTGCCTTACCTGCAAGCATTTGTTTCCGGGTAACACCCTGAGCTATAAGGAAACGATACATCCCGGATTCTTTTTCCGAGGAAATCATTCTGAATCCTGCAAATATGATCAACAGCGGGAATAAATAGGTAAAAATAAAGGCAGGTTTAAGTTCAGCAAACCGTAGGGAAGCTTCCTGGTCTTCAGCCAGACTGAACGATGCCGCATTCTGTCGATGTCCTTCCAGAAATAAGGAGACCCCGGTGTAGCGTGTAATACCGGGTTCGAAAACCATCAGTAAACTAACCGGTTTGAAGGCAAACGTTCCGTAGTGGGCGGCAGAATGGGGGTTTTTAGCACCCTGTTGTTCCCATTGCAATCGTGCTATGTGCTCCGCCTCAGTTTGTGCAACGGATAGCTGCTTCACAAACTGATGACCTGTAAGAACGGATACCGTCAGCAGGATGAGTACCAGGACAGACAATACCATTAGTACGCGGTCGCGTGCCAGCCGGAGTAGTTCGTTTTTTAGTATCCTAAATGTAATCATGAATGTGCAGGGTGTTGACGGATTATGATTTCATATGGTTGAGGTAGACCTGCTCCAGGTCGGCGTGGGAAATATCAGCGGCAATCAGCTCATCCATGAGCTTTCCGCGATTCATGATGCCGATTCTGTTGCCAGTTTCCTTTGCCCGGAAGAGATCATGTGTTGCCATCAGTATGGCGGCACCGCGCTCACGCATGATATCCAGCAAGCGGGCGAAATCATTGCTTGCAGACGGATCCAGACCGCTGGTTGGTTCGTCAAGCAAGAGCACATCTGACGAGCGAGCTATGGCCAGGGCAATCCCTACCTTTTGCCGCATCCCCTTGGAATAGGTTTCAAGGCGTCTGTGCACTGCCTCCGGCTGCAACCCGGCCTGCTGTAATGTGGCTTCGATTTGCGATGAAGACAGATTCAGCCCGGATAATCCGGCAAAGAAACGGAGGTTTTCTGCGCCGGTCAGATTGGGGTAGAGCGTCAGATTCTCGGGAATGTAGGTGAGGCGTTTTTTGGTCTGAACGGGTTGATCGGTTACCGAAACTCCGCCAATCAGGGCTTTCCCTGACGTGGGTGGAAAAACGTTGAGCAACATGTTGATCGTGGTGGTTTTACCGGCACCATTTGCGCCCAACAGACAATATATCTCACCTGAATCAATCGTTAAATTGAGATCCTTCACAACGGTTTGCCCGTTGAAATGCTTGGTCAGGTTAATGGTTTTTAGCATGTCAGTAGAGTGTAGTAAATGTCTGGTTAGTCAATGATTACGTGTGCAGCCAGGCTAAACCCGCTGAGTTTAGAAAGCCGGTTTAATAAAGGTTTTTCTTTTCATGGAATTCATGTTGGTTAATCGTGGATATCAGTTAGACTCGACCTGTTCGCTCCAATTGGGCCAGGGATCTTCAAATGAATAGCCCGCATGGTAACGAATGATTTCCTCGTCGGTACAAAGGCAATCGAGTAACTGCTTGTGGATGTTGTTTTTCTGCATATCCTGACCGATGAGCACCAGTTCGTTGATGCGATCTCCGAACTCTTTGGTCCACCTTCCCATAATGCGGTCTTCATTCGCCTGAAATGCGGGGTGCTGATTCCGCTCCATTTTCGTCAGAGAGTCCCACCATACCCCGGCTTTGTCGGCATTGAACGACTTCCCGGCCTGACTCCAGTTCACGGCTACATCCGGCTTTGAAGCCAGCCATAACAATCCCTTCGAACGAATCACATAATCGGGCCAGCGCTCAATGAGCGTCCACAAGCGCCGGGGATGAAACGGGCGCGTATCCCTGAACACAATCGAGCTTATGCCATATTCCTCGGTCTCGGGAACGTGTTCATTCTCGAGCTCTTGAATCCATCCTGCCGACTGCGAGGTTCGGTCGAAATCGAACCGTCCGGTGTGCAGTACCTCACGCAGATCGACGTTGCTATGCGTGGTTCGTATAATTTGCGCCAGGGTATTGAGCTTACGAATGGCGTACTCTACGTTATCGGCCACCTCCGGCGTAACCAGATCGGTTTTGTTTAGCAGGATGACATCAGCAAACTCAACCTGGTCTATAAGCAGATGGGCGATACTACGTAAATCATCGTCGTTTTCGGCCCATGAGCGGTCCCTGAGGGACTCGATGGTCTGCAGATTGGCATAAAAAGAGGAGGCATCCACAACGGTTACCAGCGTGTCCAGAGTACTGATATCGGCCAGATTTATCTCGGCGTCGGGCATGTCGAAAAAGAAGGTCTGGGCCACAGGCAACGGTTCCGATATACCTGAGCTCTCAATCAACAGGTAGTCGAACCGGTCCTCCTGAGCCAGGCGGGCCACTTCTTCTATTAGATCTTCCCGAAGCGTACAACAGATGCACCCGTTACTCATTTCAACAAGGCGTTCTTCGGTGCGCGACAACGTTCCGGTTTCTTCCACAAGGCGGGCATCGATATTCAGCTCGCTCATGTCGTTAACAATGACGGCAACGCGAAGTCCTTCTTTATTGTGAAGAATATGATTAAGGAGGGTGGTTTTACCGGATCCTAAAAATCCGCTGAGGACCGTTACGGGCAGTTTTTTCATATCGGGGATGTGGTGTTCCTGTTTTTTGCAGCTGCAGGGATTTCATAAAAACCTACCTTTTTGATGCAACTTTGTTGCAATTATAGAACAAACTCCCGTATAATGCAACAATGTTGCATTTAAATCATCAATATCTGGGATCGCATGTGCGAAATTGTCCGGGCTGGACCATCATTGGCGGGGGTATTCATGGTGTACTGTTGGCGCGTCATCTGTTAGACACACAGGTAGCCACGCCGGAAACCCTGCGCATTCTGGATCCCAACCCAAGGTTGCTGCACAACTGGAAAAGGATGACCGCCCGCATAGGCATGACGCATTTACGCTCGCCTATGGTCCACCATCTGGATGGCGACCCGTTTTCACTGCGCAACTTTGTGAATCGGTTTAAAAATTGCGATGTGGCCATGCAACAAAACGATGTCAAGCCCTTCATCGAACCGAATAATCGACCTTCTCTGGCCCTCTTCAACGCCCATTGCGATGAAATTGTACACGAGTACGACCTTCAATCCCTACACGAACAAACCTCAGTATGCAAGGTGGCTCACCGACAGGAGAACGCGGACTGGTGGGTGCACCACACGCACGGTACGCTAACTGCGGACAATGTAGTCCTTGCTATGGGACGGGCCCCGGCCTTGAAACCCAACTGGGCTGAGCATGCTGAATTACACGGCGTCATGGTAGATCACGTACTGGGAGAGTACACAAATACCGACCATTTTCAGTCCGGCAGTACCCTATTGGTAACCGGAGGCGGTCTTACCGCAGGACAAACAGCGCTTATGCTCATCGACCGCGGATTCAAGGTCATTATGGCATCCCGCCACAGCATACGCTCCGAAGCCTACGATTCGGATCCGGGCTGGATGGGGCCGAAGTATCTGAATCGATTCTGGCGTTCATCGTATGGTGTGCGCAGAAGCATGATTCGAAAAGCGCGCAACCGCGGTACCGTAACCCCCGAAATTTTCTTACAACTTCGCGCCGCACAAACAATCGGCAAACTGAGCATAGTCAGAGCATCGGTATCTGCTATGGATGTAGTTACCCCTGAGCTGATGATTGTCCGTTTTTCGGATGGAAGTCAACAGGTAATTGGCGGCATATTACTTGCAACAGGTCTGGAAACCACGCGACCGGGAGGGAACCTCGTAGACGACCTTATCCGAGAATTGACCCTTCCCCTCGGTCGTTGTGGATTTCCAACCCCTGGTGCAACTCTTGAGTGGGCGCCGGGGCTTTATGTGAGCGGTGCACTGGCGGAACTGGAGCTTGGTCCGACCGCCCCTAATATATCGGGTGCACGCATGGCCGCCGAGCGAATCGTTTTACATGAACGGCAAAAAGCGATGCGTTTAAAACAGGAGTGTGACCCTTCCGGACAGGTACGTACGGCTTACGCTGTTTAGAGTATCAGATCGCGTCACAATGGCATGTCGACCTCCCACCTGAAATTGAACCGTCTGCGTTGCAAACACGGTGGTGTACGATGCAAGAAGTTTTAATTCCATGAATGAAGCCATCATATACGCAACCTGATGGTCGCTTACCGCTCGTGTAAAGAAATTCTCTCTCTGTCTGATGTATTCCCCATGTACCTTCTCTGATCCCGAAACACCCAACGTAAGGTTTAAATCACTATTCGTTTCAAAGGAGTCTAAAACGGCATAAAAACCATACAGTAGATGATGGATATCGTATGATGCGAATCCCACAATATCTTCATTTGTAATTAACCGGTGTCCTGTTGTCACCGAAAATGACCGCAAATAACGTGTTTGTTCAAATCGCCTATGATAGGTCATAACATTATTGAGCCCCATCATATTTACGTTAACCTGCCCAAATAATGGATCTGTGCCTTCGCTGTATGCAAGCTGGCTGTGTAGATGTAACGAGCTACTGGTACGTAATCCGATTCTTCCATCTGCAGCAAGTTCAAATCGACGCAGACTACCCGCAAACACCGGACTACCGATTCCATCCTGATTGTCCTGTTCGTTATACCTGAGTTCAACAGAAGCCTGCAGGTTGTTTTTTCGAAGGGAAAAACCTGTTTCGTAACGGGACTCAGACCAGTTACGTGTAGCTCTTACCACGTTGGCTACACTTACCGTAGCCAGACCGCGAATGTAGAACACGCGAGGATTTGTTGTGGAGAACACCCCTATTTCACTCTCTTCTACCGCGTTTGAATAGCCGATGAACCATCCGATAGTACCCTGAGGTTCACTAGATGTATTCATTCCGAGACGAATGCCATAGCGGGCATGCCGATACAGGGGACGCGGGTCTTGGCGAGTAGCGCCCTGCTCAACAAGATGGTATAGTTTCAGAGCACCTCTCCATCCACTACTTCGGAATTGAGGAGTTAATAACGCCCCTGAGAGTTGAACACCGCGGCGTGTCCAGTCAGCTGCAGATGAGTCGGCCCATTGGTAGGGCTGATTGAGCAGCATTGAAGATTGAGCAACCCACTCAACGGCTGTGTCTTGCTGTTGATGAACAGACATCGAACCGTACAACAACCAGTCAGCACGTGGCTGCATACCCCGGGCGTGTAGCCCATATCTGACAGAGGACTCCGGCTGCTGAATTGTATAGAATCTACCCCCAACGCCATCAAATCCTAATGCTACCTGATTAGGCATACCATCAAAACCTAGTGCCGGGAATAGAGCGCTATCGGAAAAGACGGTGTTTGCATGGCGGCTATTATGTAAGGCAGCTATAATTTCCCCTGTGCTCGGTTCACCTATAAGCACGTCGGATTTCGTAACGTACACATCACTCGAAAATAATGTGGCAGGGAGCATCATAAGCCCCCATACCACATGTATTATGATTGCGAAAATGCGCATTAATCGAAAGTTCGGGGGGTCGGCGTTGAAATAATCTCAAAGTCGTTCCCGGTGTTATTGGTGTTCCGCAGAATACGTCGACCATCAATAAACCGTTCGGTAACCCGACGGGCACTTTCAGCTGTGTATGTACCGGAGGCATAGATAAAACCGGCATCCAGCGAAGCAGGTATCCGTTTAAAGTTGCCATCCGCATCGCTGCGTAGTGCTTCAAATGCATCAATTACCAAATCAACTGGAAGCTTCACTCTTGGCGGGAAAGTTGGAGAAGCATCCGGTACGGCTACCTTTTCGAGGGCATCAAAATCGTCGGTTCGGAAGATAACCAGTGCCGGACCAAAAACCGGAACCAACCAGGTGAATCCACCCGTAAAATATACCCGCTCCATATTGGTCACATTTGGATTATCAATATCGCGGTCGTCATCACGCTGATTGTAGGTTTCGAAATCTGCATTACCGAGGTTAACCGGGCTATCCGGATTACCATTGGGGTCTGACTGGTGATTGAGGGCTGTCTGGGCAATCAGAATACTTCCTCCCGGTGCAATCGGATAATCGGTGCCGCTGCCAGGAACGCGCCAGACACTATTCAGATACACATGTTGTTGGTCGTCTTGAAATGGTGTAGGTGTTGTATTTGGATTGATTTGACCGGACGCCCCAAAAATGTCTGCTATGTATAAACCATCGGCATAAAGTGTATCGGTAGAATTGTTGTAAATCTCATGGAATTGATCCCAGAAATAATTCCCCCCAGCCGGAGTTCTTGAACCGGTGTAATACACTTCCTTAAATACAAAGTTACCTACAACCGGACCGCGTAAACGAATGGGTATGGCCGCATCAGACTCACTTAACAGGTTCTGATTCAATAGTTGAGCCGAGAGGGTGACTTCTTCGGAAGTGCCGGTAAGCTCAAACGCCTGACCTGGCGTCAGGGTTAAGGTTGCAGCTATCGTGTAGGTTCCGGGTACGATATCTTTAAATTGAATCAACCCGTTTTCGTCGGAGGTTGCCTGTTGCGTGAACTGGTCGGTTATACTGGTTAAGGTAACCTCAACCCCGGGAGCAAACGACTCGGCATAGGTTTCAGGAAATAACGTCTGGAAAGTCAGATCTAATTGGGTTGCTTTGTCACCGCTGCAGCTCCATAGCAACATTAAAGTGACACTAAGTAAGAGAATTCTTTTCATGGATATGTTCTATTTGTGGTTTTTGAACGGTAGGTGTGTTCAGTTGAATCGCCTGAGTTGAGCGGAAAAATCGAACCCGAAAAAGATGGGTTGATTACGCTGAATCAGAGTCTGGCTGCGAACCGACCGATAAGCTGGTCGACTGGCAAAAATATTGTTGATGTAAACGGAGGTCTGCATGCCACGTCCCAGTGACTTGCTCACTCGCAAATTAAAAAGCCATAAGGGGGGAGGTGATTCCTGTAAATCGAATCGTTCACCAAATTGGAGCTGAAGATCCGGTATCCCATCCGGAGGAGTTTGCTGATCTCCCCAAAGCAACGTGTTACCGGCTCTGTCTACCACTCCTATAGGCTGGGTTTGAATCCGGGTTGGTTGGTTACGATCCAGCCAGATAGTCTGTGCCAGAACAGTGAGAACCAATCCGGCGTCGGGTAACTGACCAATCAACCGAACACTCGTAGTGAGTCGGTCGCGTTCGGTATCGTAGTTACGGTATATGCCCAAAAATTCCGGAACAGTGGCTCCAAATAGCGGTGAGGTATTCACAAAGGTTCCGGTATCCCCTGCCCGGGAGTGAATCCATGCCGCTGATAGTTGTACTGAAATCGGTGACTGAAACATTCGGTCTGCCTCCGTTACCAATTCAAGCCCGCGATTCGTTACAAAGCGTGTATTGGCAGGCTGATCAACCATCCCTAAAAAAATCCGGGATTCAGGATTGTCGAAATCCACTTCGGGTGGACTTCCTGCCGGAAAAGCACCGGCGTGGTATCGGTCAAACTGTAATGGAACGACTATGCGGTCGGTACCATAGGCCCCATCAATCTCTTCAAAAAATACACTCAAAAAAATGTCGGCATTTCGTATCTGCCACTGCAGACCTGTTTCATATTTGGTTGTGGTATACGCCGGCAAATTGGGCTGATTGGTATCTACCAGTCGGGTAGACAGTAGAACAAGGCGTTCATCGGGGTTTTCGGCATAGTAACTAAAACTAACGAGGTCAAAGTAACGCGTTCCGGGGAACAGATAGGATAAGGTGGGTGCTTTCGTCATTTTCCCATACCCACCGTGCAGATGGAGGTCGGGCAGGATCTCAATGGAGGCATTCACACGTGGTTGGAGGTACAGGTCGTCGCGGGTTCGTTTTCTGCCGGATGTCTGAATAATATCGGCCCGAAGACCTACCTGTAGCATGGCAACCCTCCATCCTGCTTTCCCGGCAAGGCGATGATCGGCATACAGACCGACTTGAATGAGGGCCGGAATTTCGCTGAAGCTGCGCGGCCTGTCGCCTACATTATAATTTTGACGAGGCGGACGGAGTAAATCGAACTGACGACCAGTACCGGAGTTCGATTCATGCCGAATTTCACTCCCCGCTACGGCCAGACCCTGCAAGCCAGTGGTGGCCCATCGACCCGAAATCTCAGCCCTTGCATAATGGCTTACGGGTCTGCCCTGAACGTTGGTTTGATTCAAATATTCTACAGGACCAAAATCTCCGGGTGCCAATGTATCGCTGATGGATGTTGAGAGGGGGAAAAGTCCACCCCGCGTGACCATCTCCTGAAAATAGCTGTCTTGCCAGTCCTGCTGCAGGCGGTACACCAGGCGTAGACGCAGGTCGTTTTCTTCTTTGAATGTGTGTTGATGCTGGACATTGAGACGTAACTGACGGTCACGCGAATAGCGCTCCCGCTGATAGCGAATATCGTCCGGATCTTTGCGGCGTTCATCCAATGTTCCCAGAAACGAAGCCGTAATGGTAGTAAACGTTGAAGGAGAGCTAAACCAGGGTTGTGTGTACGTAATTTGCTGATTCAGACGGTAGTAATTCTGTAGCTCCTCGCGAGGATCCTGTTGCGCAGCGCTCAGGTTCGATGCAATGGATATCCCCCTGCGGCGAACACCATCTCCAAATCCGGTTCGAAACGAAGCTTCGGTCAGTGTAGGGGAGAAACGCACCTGTAACGCGGGACGCATAGCGCCACCTCGTGTCTGTACCAGAATGGTTCCTGCGGCCACATCACCGTGTCGTGCAGAGGGAATACCACGAATGACCTCCACACGCTCGATGAGATCAGCCGGGATATCGCGAAGGTCTGTGCCACGCCCTGCCACGGAGCTGAATGGTGGAAGAGAACCGGGGGAAGCATTCAAGATGGTAACATCTTGCTGCAAGTTGGCATTGTTGCTGACGGGAGCTCCGTCAAGTATGATACTGGTTCCCAAGGCATTATTTCGGGCCGCCTCAGCTGTAGTGGGGACTTGACGAATGAGGGCTTGCTGTGCACCCGAAAGTCCGGGATTAACGGCCAACTGACCGGGAATTAACTGCAGGATATCAGCCAGACTGCTGGCTTGCAGGTGATCTATAGCGGCCCGTTCTACCACACTTACAGAACCTGCCTCAGACGTGTTTCTTGAAGAACGGGCCGTTACTCTAATTTCACCGAGTTCCAGCTCTTGCCACGCCAGGCGTATGTGAACGTGTGTAGTATCTCCCTGAACAACAATTACGGCCTGCGTGCTACCATGATATGCCAGATGGCGCACCGACATGGCAGATTGTCCTGCGGGTAGTGCTCTGCAGAAAAATCCGTCAGCATCTGTAACTGCTGCTCGTTCTGCAGGCTCAAACCATACCACAACTCCGGCAACCGGATCATTATGCTCTGCCAGAACAGCTTTGCCACAAACAACTCCCTGTTGCGACTGTGCCACAAGAACCGGAACACGAATCAACACAATCAAGAGAAGAAGAAAAACTGGCTTATAAGAGAGTACAGTATATAAAATGTCGCGGTACATAAATATGGGTTGCTTTAGAAAAACAAACTTACGTAAGTTACCGCTTTAATTGCAACATAGTTGCATATGCAATTTTGTTGCATCAACTAATCTACAAGTCATGCAAAAACTATACGTTATAGGTTTATTGGTTCTTTTTGTGAGCGGATGCTCTTCAACTAAAAGCGTTCAGACGGAGATACAGCACGCTGCTTCGGTCGGTGAAGTACGTTGTTTCAACCTGCTGCAGCTATCCGATCAGGATCAGATTCTAGCCCGTGAATTACTTTGGGAAGCGCTGGATGAAGTTGGACTATACACCATTTTAGACACCTTGAAGTCGGTGAGTGATGTACGCTCGTTTCGCGTTGCTGCTGTGGATGATTTTATACATGCTGATTCTTTGAGTAAGGTCAATGAGCAATTCGATTTTGACCAGATGCAGCGCGTTGTGAACGCTTTGCAATGCGGAAACACAAGGTTCATCATAACACCCTTTGCCGCAATACATGAAGAGCAGCGTTATTTTCAAATTCGAGTTGTAAACACATCTGTTCTCGATGAAGTGCTGCAAACCTACGCTGCATTTTGGCAAAACTGGGGCTTTGTACCCGGCAGCGATGCAGAAACTATCGTGACCGTTGTTGAGTACGAATCGAGATTCAACCGGTTCAGAGGATACGGTTATCTGTATGGTTATCCGGCGCATGCTGTCGATTTTTTCGTAGAAGCTGCCAGAATACAACAAGATACCGGCGATTTTGTGACCAGAGACTTTGTACAAATACCGGCCTTTGTACGCGAAACAGGTATGTTCGTTTACGCGGTACCTAAGGGTCACGAATTGAATGCCATTGACCTGCAGCTGCGCGAGGCCGCCGTGCAAACACTCGAGCGCTACAAGGTTTATCGAACTTCAAACACATTTACACACCCGGAGGAATTGATACGATACTGGCTTTCTGAGAATGGTAATTAGCAACGTTACATCAACTTACCTTGCTCGTTGTGTGAACCACCAAAAAGCAGTACCTACTGCAAGTACTATCAGACCGGCAATCACTTCAGCCGGTCTGATGAATACCAAAAATCCCATAAACCATACACTGACAAAAAGAAAGACTATCTGCGGGATTGGATATAGCGGCGATTTAAATACAACTGACTGGTGAATGTTGTCACTCGAAGCTGATGCTTGTACCCGAATAACCACAACAGCTGAAACGGCCAGAGAGGCGAAGAACTGAAGTATAAGCCCGCTGTAGATCAATACCTGCTCAAACGTTCCGGTGAGTACATACAAACAAGCTATTGCTGCCTGAAACCATATAGCCCGTACCGGAACCTCACTACCGGGCATGGTTCGTAGCCAGTTGAGGGCTTTATAATCGCGTGCCATGACCTGAACCACACGCGGTCCGGCCCATGTCATGGCACTGATGCTTGAAATTAGCATTACACCAATGGCAACACTCATCCACCGCCCACCGGCTTGTCCAAACAGGGCCGTTCCTGTAAGCTGACCTATCTCCAAATTGCCTTGAAGCGCCTCAAGTGGATTATGACGTAAAAAAACAAGATTCAAAGCAATGTAGATAAGGCCAACAAACAGCGTGCCTCCCAAAATAGCTATCGGGATATTTCTGCCCGGGTTCTCAATCTCTTCGGTAATGTACGTGGCAGCATTCCAACCCGAGTACGAATAGGTTACATAGAGCAAGGAAACGGCAAACGCTGAGGTAAACAACTCAGGCTTCCAGCTATCATCCCACAAAAGGGCAGATTCAGATGGTGAAATGTAAAATCCGGCGGCAATTAGCAGCAAAATCAATATCACTTTGAGAACAGTAGTACCATTTTGCAACAAGCTGCTCTGTCGAATGGAAAACGAATGTATCAGCGCGATAATCAGGATTATAGCTACTGCAACTACAGTACCGTTCATTCCGGTATACATGTGCGTGTACCCATGAAATGCCATAGCTGCAAGGGCGACCGGTGCGGCAAAACCAACGAACAGCGAAACCCATCCCGACAGAAATCCCGGTAAGGGGTGATAAACATGGGTTAAAAACGCATACTCTCCTCCCGACCGCTTAACATGAGTTGCCAGTTCAGCATAACTAACGGCTCCACACAATGCCAGAATCATTCCTAACACCCAGATCCATATAATGGACCATGTATTGTGTATATCTACTACCTGATAACCCAGACTGGTAAATACACCGGTTCCTACCATGTTGGCAACCACAAGGCTGCCAGCTGTTACCCATCCAATTTTACTGCTCTTCATATCGTATCATTAAAAATACGATAAGGTACAGCTAATGCAACATAGTTGCACTTATTTCGAAACCCCCATCGTTCTGGTGCGCAAGAGTATATTCAGGGTAAAATCCCAGTACCAGCGGGATGATTTCCTTGTACAGATTAAACATATGATGCACATCCTGAAGCCTGGCAAATCCGGTATCGGTGGCCGCTTTCCGCATCATGGCGTCATCGAGGCGCTCAAATAATCCTACACAATCCGCCGAATGACATCGAAGTACTTAAATGGTGGATATCGGAAAACGATGTCGACCAGCGTGGGTGTGGTCAGTACGCTGCGCTGATGGCTGAACGCGAGGAAGCTCTCGCGCCCGTGATAGCGGCCCATGCCGCTGTTGCCAACCCCTCCGAACGGCAAATAGTGATTGGCATTATGCATGATGGTGTCGTTGATGCAGGCCCCGCCCGAGGAGGTGTATCGCATAAACTGGTCTCCCTGCTCTGGATCGCCAAAATAGTACAGCGCCAGCGGCTTTTCGCGCTTGTTCACGAATGCAACGGCTTCTTCAAGGGTGTCGTAGCCAATTACGGGCAGGATGGGACCAAAGATTTCATCCTGCATTACCGCCGCATCCGGTGCAATATCGTCGAGAATGGTCGGCTGGATGTAACGCTCACCGGCATCCGTATCCCCGCCGAGCCGGATTGTCCCCTGCTCCAGATACGAGGTGAGCCGATCATACGCCGCATCGTGAATAATCCGTCCGTAATACGGACTCTGACGCATATCGGAGCCATGCATTTCCTCCAGACTCAGCCCTATGCGACGGATGAGGGACTCTTTGAGGTCCTTCTGCACCAGTACATAGTCCGGCGCGATGCAGGTTTGTCCGGCGTTGATGGTCTTGCCCCAGGCTATGCGCCGCGCCGCAACCGCCACATCGGCATGGATATCCACAATGCACGGACTCTTACCGCCCAGCTCCAGCACCACCGGCGTGAGGTGTTCAGCGGCCGCTTTCATCACTACCTTACCCACAGTCGAGCTGCCGGTAAAAAAAATGAGGTCGAACCGCTTACTCAGCAGGATTTCGTTGGTGGGACGGCCACCCTGCACCACCGCCACATGAGCCGGATCAAAAACTTCATCCACAATTTCTTCCACGATGCGGGCCGTGTGCGGAGCATCTGGGGAAGGCTTGAGCAAGGCACAATTTCCGGCCGAAACAGCTCCGATCAAGGGATTCATCACCAACTGAAAGGGATAATTCCACGGGGATATAATCAGCGTTACACCCAGAGGTTCGTACATCACCACACCGGTTGAAGGCAGCAGGTGCATGGGCGTGAGCGTACGTTTCGGACTGGACCAGCTTGCCAGATTCTTGCGATGCAGCTCGATTTCCTGCTGCACAATGCTGATTTCTGTGAGGTAACTCTCCTCGGGGGACTTGTTAAGGTCACTAAGCAGGGCACCGGCAATATCTTCCTTGCGCCGACGAATAACCTCCGATAACAGGACCAGTTTCTGTGTGCGAAACCGGATATCGCGCGTGTTGCGCTCGGCGAAAAAAGATCGCTGGGCTTCAAGCAAGGTATCGATGCGGGCTTCGCCGGTTTCGGAAATGGTCATGAGCAGGGTATTGGGTTCTGATTATGCGCGGTTTGTGGAGGGTGTTTCGATACCGGTACGATTGGGTTCACTCTGGTATGTACCTTTGGTGGCCCCATGCGTTGATTCAACCATGCTATCGAGCCCATCAGTTAACCGATTCGCACATTGTGATGGATTGGTTTGCCCTTCAATTAAAGCCGAACTATCCGGCAGCTGTTCAGAAGGGGTATACTGAATGGACTTCGATTGAGCATTGCCGGCGAACTGTTTGTCGGGCAAAAGCTCCGAATCAGCTGATTTTGCTTTACCATGATCTTTCGGCAAAGGCTGCCTGATTTGGGCTGCATCCGTTTTACGCCCCTGAAATCCATCCATCGTACGGTAGATTCCGCACACATCGCCAATAAACCAGTCAAAGAAGCGAACGGGCAACAATCCCTGCGCCAGTCGAACCAGGTGCATATTCCAGGGCAGGCTTACCCATGCGCGGTTTCGTTCAATTCCCCTAAGGACTTGCGCAGCAACATACTCGGGCTCCAACAAGGGTATCCAGGAACGCACCCCGTCAAACATCCCGGTTTTGATGTAAAACGGCGTCACGGTGGTCACGCCAACCCCGGATTGCTGTCGGCGAAGCTCCAGGCGGAGGCTATCAGACCAGCCGGAAGCGGCCCACTTGCTGGCGGCATATACCGCCATACGAGGATTGGATATAAATCCGGCCGAGGAGGATATCGTGCAGATATGTCCGCTGTTCCTGCGAAGCATATCCGGCAGAAATGTACGGGTTACCAGCATGGGCGCCATGGTATTCACTGCCAGGGTTCGCTGCATGTCATCTACATCCTGCTCATGAAAAAACCCGTTACCGGTTACGATTCCAGCGTTGTTCACCAGTACATGCGGCAATCCGACCGATGCATTTACCTGCTCCGCCGTCTTCGCAACCGCATCCGGATCTGATACGTCCACCACAAATCCATGTACCCGACCAAGCCCGGCAAACTCCGCCAGAGTCTGGTTGATGGAATCTGGGTTCAGATCCCAGATAAGTAATGTGGCACCTTGCTCCAGCACCATACGCCCCATCAGTTTCCCGATACCCGAAGCGCCGCCGGTAATCAAAACCCGTTTATTGGTGAAATAGTACATGGTAGATTGAATGGATTGATGATGCATATACCAAGGCGCGCAGCCCGGCGATTCCGGGTGCAGTACAGTGCCTGTACCCCCGGGTCAAAACACATTGACGGGAGTAACCTGTATTCCGCAACCGCAACTGCAACCGCAACCGCAACCGCAACTGCAACCGTAACCGCAACTGCAACCACAACCGCAACTGCAACCGCAACTGTAACCGCAACTGCAACCGCAACCGCAACCGCAACCGCAACCGCAACCGCAACCGTAACCGTAACCGCAACTGCAACTGCAACTGCAACTGCAACTGCAACTGCAACTGCAACTGCACAATTTCCGCAGAACCCCTGTGAATTCCAATTCCCGTTGCATTTAGGCCAATTTTTGCGCAAATTATTTGCTCACTTGTGAAAATAATTTTCACATAAAGCTTGTATGCCCCGCACGGCACGAACTTCGCCATCCAACCTATTCCTGCGCCCCTATGAAATCCCTCCTCCTGCTGCTGAGCCTGTCGATTCTGCCATTCGCATCCCCAACTGTTTTAGTGTTCGCTCAGTCCGTCTCCGTAGGAAACGGCAGTTATACTACCCAGCTCCCCGCCGGCCGGCTTGGTCCCAGCTTCGCCAACAACGTTCCGGCCGTGCCCAAAGTCACCGGCGATTTCAGCCAGCCCGTGCAGACCAACGAGTTCTGGAGCAGTCTGATCTTCCCTTTTTTCGGCAATCAACATTCCAACAACCTCTTCGCACACCCGGCCGTATTCCGCGCGCAGGCAGCCGGACTGGAAATGGGGCACACTGCTAACCATATTTTCGGGGGGAACGACTACATCTACCCCTATTCCCGCCAGCTCACCATCGGCATCGCCGGTCTGAACGTGAACACCACACGGACCCAAAGCTACGGCGACTGGTCGGTCACGGCGCGATGGGATGACGGCACCCGACGGCTGGAAGCCACCATCGGACACGGACTACCCTTTGCATTTTTCCAGGTAACCGGCGGTCCGGCACGTATTCAAACACACGGTACTACCAACATCTGGCACAATCAGGATGGTGTCATCGGTGTAAGTGTAGACGGACGGCATTATGGCATCTTCGCCCCGCACGGATCCAGCTGGTCGGGCACCACCGCCCTGGAATCAACTCTGAACGGACAAAACTACCTCAGTGTGGCACTGCTGCCGGATTCCAGGCCAGAAACCCTTGAATTTTATCGGAAAAGGGCCTACGCCCATGTCACTGATTCGCGCGTAAGCTGGCAGTACGATGAAACCACCATGCGGGTCGAATCGGCCTTTACCTACACCACCACCTTGAAAGAAGATCGTGGCGGAAATCTGAATCAAACCCTGTCAGCGTTGTACCGTCACCAGTGGAAATATACCGATGAGGTCCTCACATCCTACACCTATCCCTCCCGCGGCGGCACGATGAAAGTCTTTGACGGGAACACCTTCACCACCCGCATCCAATTTGACGGTGTGCTTCCATCCCTGCCCGATGCCGGTTCATACAACCGGGAAACCCTGTTAAGCCAGCTGCGCGATGCGGCCACAGCCACGCTGCGACCGGTCGACACCTACAACAGCGGCAAGGAAATGGGCCGGTTTGCCCGCCTCGTACACATTGCCGACCAGCTGGGCGCCGAAACCGAGCGCGATCAACTGCTCGCTGCCCTGAAAACCCGCCTGCAGGACTGGCTGACCGCCGGAGGCGACCAACAGTACGTCTACAACGCCACCTGGAACGTACTCACGGGCTATCCCGCCAGTTTCGGGTCGGACCGGGAAATCAACGATCACGGATTTCATGCGGGGTATGCGGTAATGACCGCGGCCACCATCGCCCAATACGATCCGGAATGGGCCCTTGAAGATAACTGGGGTGGCATGGTCAACCTCGTCATCCGGGATGCCAACAACTGGGACCGCGATGACACGCGCTTCCCCTTTCTGCGCGGTCTTAACCCCTACGCCGGCCACTCCTGGGCCTCGGGCCATGGCGACTTCCCCGATGGAAACAACCAGGAGTCCAGCTCTGAATCCATGCATTTCGCCTCGGCCGTAGTACTCTGGGGCGCGATGACGGGCCAGCAGGAGATCCGCGACCTGGGCATATACCTGCATGCCACCGAGCGCACTGCGGTGGAGCAATACTGGTTCGATGTCGACGATGCGGTCTTCCCGGCGAATTATCCCCACAATGCCCTGGGTATGGTCTGGGGAGGCAAAGGAACCTACGGGACCTGGTTCGGCGGCAATCCGGAATTCATACACGGAATCAACATGCTGCCGATTACCGGCGGCTCGCTGTATCTGGGTCGACACCCCGATTATGTGCTGCGCAACGTCAACGAAATCTACGCACGCACCGGCGGTCAGCCCGGCGTCTGGCGGGATGTGATCTGGATGTTCATGGCACTTTCCGATCCTGACCGGGCCATGACCGAGATGACGGCTGATCCCAATTACGACGTTTTTGACGGGGAAAGCCGGGCCCATACCCTGCACTGGATCAGCAACCTGCAGGAAATCGGCCGACCTGACACCAGCGTTTCAGCATCGGTTCCCCTGGCAGCTGTATTCATCGATGAGAACGAGGAACGCACCTATGTGGCCTTCAATACGGAAACACAGCAGCAGGATATCCGCTTCTCCGACGGTTACACCCTGCGTGTTGGTCCCCGCCAGCTGGGATGGGGCGATGCAACGACCACCTCGCAACCCGAAAGAGAGGATGTTCCCGCTGAAATCGCTCTCCGGGGCAATTTTCCCAATCCGTTCAATCCTGTCACTACCCTGCGCTATTCACTGCCCGAAACCATGCAGGTGCAGCTGGATGTCTACAATGTCACCGGCCGGCACGTAAGTACCCTGTACAGCGGCGTACAGTCGGCCGGCAACCACGAAATCCGTTTCAACGCAGCAGGACTCTCCAGCGGACTGTACCTGTACCGGCTTCGCACGCCGGAGGGCAGCTACACGGGAAGCATGACCCTGATCAAGTAGGGTGAACACGCACATTTAATTATTTGGATTGGGGAAAAATCCGTTAATTCACATTCACCTTCAAAAAGGTTGATATTACCTCTGTGTTTTCTGCACCTGATATTACCTCTGTGTTTTCTGCACCTGAAACATGGCACATTATACCCAAAGCAACGACATAGCGGAAATTAACCGCAGACTGGAACGCAGCGAACGCATGCTGGCGGATGTTCAAAGGCTGAGCAAAACCGGGGGCTGGGAATACGACATTGATGCCGATTCCATGTTCTGGACCGATGAACTCTACGCCCTACATGGGTTCAACAAACCCTACACGGATAACCTGATTGCCTCCAGTCTGAACTGTTACCCGGAAAGCGTTCGTGAAAAGATTCTGAATGCATTTATCCTGTGTAAGAACGAGGGGATCAACTATGACATGGTGGTTCCCTTTACCGATCGGCAGGGTAACCGAAAATGGGTTCGGACCAAAAGCTGGGTCGTACTGGACCCCGACGGCAAACCGGCCAAGGTGGTAGGATCTGTCAGAGACGTTACTGAGGAAGTAACGGCCGAAAACCGGATTATCGCCGCATTGAAAGAAAAGGAAATCATGCTGGCTGAAATCCACCACCGGGTAAAAAACAACCTGACCATCATGTCCGGCCTGCTGCAGCTTCAGGCCATGAGCAACGAAAATCCCGAAATCACACAGGCACTCAATATCAGCGTTGACCGCATCAACGCCATGGCAATGGTCCACGAAATGCTGTATGAGTCGGAAGAATTTTCGTATATCCGGTTAAACGAATATATAAAACGCCTGACCAACAAAATCGCCGCGGATTACGACCAGGGACACCTCACACGGGTCAAAAAACAACTGGATCTACGACCCATTCATATTGAAATCACCCAGGCTATTCCATTGGGGCTTCTGCTCAACGAAATTATCAGCAATGCCTACAAACACGGACTGGCCAATATGGAGGAGGGCATATTGCGGATTGAACTGCTTGAAGTGGATGACGCCTGCCGGATTACCGTATCAGATAACGGTCCGGGTTTCCGGCAGACCGACCGGCAGCTGCTCAGCGGTAACCTCGGCATGCATCTGATCAAAACACTCAGTGACCAGTTGGGAGCCAGCGTGGATGTTACATCCACACAAGGCACCCATTATGTGATCACATTGGCACGTTAACGTTGCCGACCCTCCGGTCAACGGTTCAACCGGCACAAGCCGGCAGGTTAATACCAGGAAACAATTCCCCGACTGAATACACCCTATCGGACGTCCTGGTCGTCAATCACGTTATAGTCGCCGAGCACGGAACCAATTTCCTCACGCATGTAATGCTCCTGATCGGGATCGTGGGGGTGAGGAGACGATTGCTGCCGGCCTGCCGTTGTTCCTGCCGGCCGCCCGTCAGGACCCTTTTTCCCGGACCGCTGCTTCCCTGAAACGGTCCGTCCGACTTTTCCCGCCGGGCCGGCTGAAGAAGCTTCCCGATGCAGCCGTTGGCTGATCTGACCCAGCTGACTGCGGGTTCCGGCTACTACCAGGGTCAGTTCGTGCGACATGGCCGTGAGTTTGTGTGCCTGCTCACGGACTTCCTCCGAGGCACTGGCGGTTTCCTCGGCACTGGCTGCATTGGTCTGCGTAACCGAATCCAGCTCGCCCATGGCCTGGGTGATAGCCTGAAGGTTTTCATTTTGCTGGTCGATGGCGTCCGTAATATTGCGCAGCAGCTCGTCCAGATCGCCGGTCATCTGCTGGATTTCAACCAGGGCTTCGGTCACATCCTTGCTGATAGCCACGCCCTCGGAAGAGCGCATGGTTCCCGCCTTAATTTTCTTGGCCGACTCGCTGGCCGCCTCCTGGGTCCGACGAGCCAGATTCCGGACTTCATCGGCCACAACGGCAAATCCGGCCCCGGCTTCTCCGGCACGGGCCGCTTCAACGGCCGCATTCAGCGCCAGAATATTCGTCTGAAACGAGATTTCATCGATGGTTCGGAGAATTTCGGCAATTTCCTTGCTGGACGACTCGATGGCGTCCATGGCAACGGACATTTTCTCCAGTTTTTGCCCGCTTTGTATAGCGGCCGCCGTGGTTTTTGCTGAAAGGTCCTGAGCCTTGCGCAGGTGACTGGTGTTGTCTTCACTGAGTCTGGAGGTCATCTGCAGGGCTGCACTCGTCTCCTGCAGGGATGCGGCCTGTTCGGTACTGGATCCGGCCAGGGCATCGGAGGCACCGGCCAGCTGCTCGGTAGCGCGGTTAATGGTCTCGGCACTCTCATCCAGATTTCCGGATATGGTGGTAATTCGGAGTACAGATCGGGAAACCATCCAGCCAATACCCGCTACAATGACCTGTGCCCCCACAAAAATCAGGGCCAACAGAAGGAAAAGGCGCGACTGCAGCGCGTCGAGGTCGGCCGTGGAAGCGGTAACCGCCAGAACCCCGACCGGATCGCCGGCGTAATCGGAAATGGAAGTGAGCCCCACAAAGTGCTCATCGGCACGGATAAATACATTTTCAGAAAGGGCCTGCTGCAGCACCGATTCGGTAATGATACGGGCAAATACATCGTTGTCAGACCGGTTTACGGTAACAAAATCATTGCCGATCTTCGGATTTTTATTCGGATCCTGCAGTTCCAGGGCAAATTCAAGCATATCGGCGGTCATGTAGACCGCAGCCTCCTGCCCCTCGGTTCCCAGCAGGGCTGCAAACACCGAGTTGAAATCGCCCAGATACTCCACACTGCCCAGATGCCGGCCGTCCGATGCGGTAACCGGAACAATACCGCGTATGGCGAAACCACCCACCCCTACTTCAATACCCTTAACCGGATTGTAGGGCCGCGAATTCACGGCAATCACCGAGCTTCTGAATGCCCTCAGGTCGTCAGATACCTGCTGGTTGACATTCCACATCCGCGAAAGGCTTCGGGCATCGGGCAGGTGAAAGTGCATGGAAAATCGCTCATCGGTAGCTCCGGTAAATCCCTGCTGCACCCCGTCGAGCCCGGCGCGAAGCTCCTCGCGAGCCTGCCGGAAGAAGGCGTTTTCGGGCGATGGATTCGCAAACCCCTGCGCGGCAGTTTCATAGGCTGCAAGCACCCGCTCGTCCCGACTCATCATCGCCGCAATGCGAAAAGCCGACTCCGACGTCTGGTCGATCTGGCTGTGGAAGCGACTGATATCGGCAAACAGCCGTTCCCGGGCCTGGTGTGCATAGCTGTCGCTGATGTTGATGTAGACTACATAGCCAATCAAAATAATAACAGCCCAGAATCCTGCAACAATCAGGATCAAAATACGCCTCGTCAGCGAAAAAGAGTTAAAATAATCGTTCATAACAGGTGCTTTTAGTGGATAGACCTTCTCTTAGGCATTCAGTTAACCAAATACCGTCAGGTTATCGACAAGCTCCTGATTTTACTTAACTCGATTTTGTATCAGAGCGCTGCAGTGCATCCTGCATGGCATCGCGGATATGGGTGAGCACCCGAATACGTGCGTGGTTCTTATTTTCAGCCGAAATGATGTGCCAGGGCGCATATTCGGTGCTGGTACGGGCTATCATATCGTGCACGGCCTCCATATAGGCCGGACGTTTTTCGCGGTTCCGCCAGTCTTCATCGGTGATTTTGTGCTGTTTATAGGGTGTTTTTTGACGGTTTTCGAATCGGCGGAGTTGTTCCTCATCGCTGATATGCAGCCAAAATTTATTCACGATGGTTCCGTGGTCAATGAGCTGCTGTTCAAATTCATTGATTTCGTGATAAGAGCGGCTCCACTCGTCCAGGGTGGCAAACCCTTCCACCCGCTCCACCAGCACCCTTCCGTACCAGGAGCGGTCGTAGATGGTCACGCGACCACCGGCGGGAATGTCCTGCCAGAAACGCCACAGGTAGTGGTGGGCTTTCTCGATGGAGGTCGGCGCCGAAATCTGAATTACCCGGTACAACTTGGCGTCCAGGGCCGGAATTAACCGGCGGATGACCCCGCCCTTGCCGGCTGCATCCCATCCTTCAAACACAAAAACGCTGGAGATGCTCTTCTGATAGCACTGCCAGGCCAGGTACTCAATTTCCAGAATGAGTTCCTTGTACTGCCTTTTGAAATCCTCATGGCCGATTACCGGTGAGAGGTCAACCCGGTCCAGGATGTTGTTCGGCCGGGCAATTTCCGGCAGTTCGATGGAGGTCGGAGGGGGAACCGAACGGGCATTTCCATTGCGGTGCAGGGCCAGTTTCAGCTGATGAAGCAGGGTTTCCATGAAAGCGATGTCGCGGTAGCGCTCCTGCGAAGCATCCAGGATATGCCAGGGCGCCGGGGCCGTATCGGTGTGTCGGATTGCGCTGCTGCTGACCTTCAGAAATGTCGCATAGTTGTTGTGATAGCGCCAGTCGGTGTCTGACACCCGCCACTGGGTTCGTTCGTCTTTTTCCAGTGCTTCAAAGCGCTGTCGCTGTTCGGTTTCGGAAATATGCAGCCAGCATTTGACGATGACCATCCCCCCGTCAACGAGCATCTGTTCCAGGGTACGGATGCGGTTCATGCGGGCATCGAATTCGGCCGGGGTCAGCTCTCCGAAAACATGCCGCGTGATGGGACGGGTGTACCACGACCCGAAAAAAACACCGATTTGTCCGGCAGCGGGCATTTTCCGCCAGAATCGCCACAGAAACGGTCGGGCAGCTTCTTCATCGGTCTCTTTGGTGAATACGGAGGTCTCCATGAACCGGGTATCCATCCACGAATTCAAACGGTTGACCACCTCGCCCTTGCCGGCACCTTCGGCCCCGGCAACGATGATGAGTACCGGAACCCCGGCTTTTTGCAGGGCAAACTGGGTATGCAGCAGCTCGGCTCGCAGCTCGGGCAAACGGGCCTTGTAGTCTTTTTTGCTCAGTGACGCGCCGGATTCAAAAACTTCAAACATGCCTGTGGATCGGTTAATGGAAAATACCGGTCAATATAGGCTATTCACACCAGCCGCGCCAATGGGTGTATGGTGGGAAAACCGGATTCCAACGATGGGTGTGACGCATGGGTCCGATAACGGCTTCCAACGATGGATGTATGGCAGAATGTCGATGGGTGTCCCGACGGGCTCCCCTGGCGCATGCTTTGGCCACCGGGTACCCTATGTCCATAAAAAAAAGCGGCCTCCCGCTAAGGAAGCCGCTTTCTGGTCGAACCGATGCGCCGGTGGATAACCACTCACCGACAACATCCGTTGTTTATCGTCAATTTCCAGTGTGACCGGTCTTCAAACCGGCAGGATGGCCGTTGAGGCCACCCGTTCGCTCACACATCTTTATTTGATCAGCGTCATGCGCTGGGTCAGGGTTGCCGACGGAGTTTCCAGTCGGTAGATGTAAATACCACTGGCCAGGTTCGCGCCGTTGAAACGCACCTGGGTAACGCCCGCTGCCTGCTGTCCGTCAACGAGTACCTGAATCAACCGACCGGTTACATCATAGACCGCAAGACGTACGGGCTGCGCACTGTCAAGCGTGTAGCTGATGGTGGTGGTGGGGTTGAACGGATTCGGATAGTTTTGTGACAACGCGATGGATGCCGGTGCTGCAGGATTTGCAAGCTCGTCTTCAATGCTGGTCGGGGTGGCAGCATTGTTGATGTAGCCAAGATCCGACAGGGCAGTCCAGCCGATCATCCAGTTGTTGGTACCAAAAGCACCTACGTAATCAACCGGGGTAAACCAGGGATCGGTGTACAGACCGGTATCAGCGGCATTGAGTGCGTCCGAACCGACGTTCGGCCGGGGATCCAGCTCGTTGTTACGCTCACGACCAATACCGCGGAGGCGTGGATTCTTGATTTGGTTACCGGACAGGTTGGAACCCAGTGCTTCGCGAACAAATTCCTGTGGGATGAGTACGTTGACATCGTCACCAGAGGCAAACTGAAACCAGTAGTTGTTCAGGATTTTCAGATCACCGGCTTCCAGTCGGGCACGGGAATCCTGCGCAGCGGGATCGCTCACATCTTCAATGGTCAGTGCAGGTGAACCCGGCTGGCCTTTGAAGTCGCCGAAGATGCTGTTGGCATACGTTCCACCCGTGTTG